>ENA-OQCP01000072-OQCP01000072.1-human-gut-metagenome-genome-assembly--contig:-NODE-72-length-36119-cov-2.812319_pt1 | contig 36119 bp, 40 predicted proteins | sample MGYA00242760_ERZ504583 | MGnify/ENA primary metagenome ERZ504583 (study PRJEB26092, sample SAMD00036308) | human gut metagenome | host: Homo sapiens | study: EMG produced TPA metagenomics assembly of...
GCCTGTACGTCAAGATGGCTTAATTCTTCACCCGACAATCCGCTTGCCATATTAGAGACGCATGAGATCCCGCACACCCGTATTCCCGCATGACGAGCTGCCATCGCTTCGCACGCCGTACTCATTCCGACTGCATCTGCACCTAATATTCCATACATACGCACTTCTGCCGGACTTCAAAATTCGGACCGGACGTCTGAAGATATACCCCTTTTTTCAAAATAATCTTTTCTTCCGCGGCAGTTTTCTCAATGATCTGATTCAGATTGGCATCATAGATTTTTGTCATGTCGGGAAATCTTTCGCCAAGTTCCGATACGTTCTCTCCGATCAAAGGAGACGGAACGAAAGATGAAATATGATCTGTGATCATCATAAAATCTCCTACCTGAAAATCACGATTGATTCCACCTGATGCATTCGTCAGAAAAAGAATTTCAATCCCCATACGCTTCATAAGACGCACCGGAAGAACAACCTCCTGAGGCGTATATCCTTCATAAAAATGAACGCGTCCTTTCATTACCATTGCAGGAACTTTCCCTATATAACCAAGGAGAAATTTTCCATCATGTCCCTGCACTGTTGAAACCGGGAACCCCGGAATTTGGTCATATGATATCTCTTTTACAACTTTCATATTTTTCGCATATCCCCCGAGTCCGGATCCTAAGATCAGACCGACGCGGGGGATAAAATCTGTCACTGTTTTACAATATTCATAGCATTTCTCAAGTTTGTCAAACTGCGTACTCATCTTACGCCTCCTATTGAATTCTTTTGTCATACTGAAAGCCTAGACTATTTTTATTTTCTTGTCAAGAACTGCCGTCAGATAATAATACATACCATGCCGCCATTTGAATCATTTACGATCTTCTGCATAGAATCCTGAAGTTTTACCTGGCTTTCATCATTAATCATCGCTATTTTATTTCTCATGCCGTCCATCACAAGCTCTTCTACTGTTTTTCCGAAAATATTTGTTCCCCATACGCCCTCCGGAGTCTCACTCCCTTTTTTAATGTATCCGGCAAGATCTTCCGCCTGCTTCTCATTTCCGACGATCGGTGCGATCTCTGTCTCTATATTTGCACGGATCATATGGATCGACGGCGCCTCCGAACGAATCTTTACTCCGAATTTACTTCCCTGTTTGATAATCACCGGCTCTTCAAGCCGGATATCTTCTTTTGACGGACTCACGACGCCGTATCCTTTCATTTTCACATCGGCAAAAGCATCTTTGATCCGGGAAAATTCTTCCCGCATTGCCGACAACTCTTTCATCACTGCCATAAGCTCATATTCGCCGTGAATCTCTTCTCCTGTCACTTCACTGATCACTTCATAGTAATAAGATTCGGCAAATTCAATTTTCACCTGTACTTTTCCCGTATCCATCTCGATCTTTTCCGTCAGGATACGCTCTATGTACGGTCCTTCAGCCTCAAAAGACCGCGACACGACACTTCGGATATCATCCATCGTCTCCATGATCTTTCTTACATGCTCAAAAAGATCTTGTTTGATCTTATGTTCCCTCGAAAGCATTTCCACCCATTTCGGCACATAAAACTCGACCTCTGTGACCGGAAATTCATAGAGAACCTGACGCATAATTTCATGGATATCCTCTTCTTTCATCTGTTCACAATTCACAGGCAATACTGCCGTTTCGTATTTTTCACGAAGTTCTTCCTGAAGCTTCTTAGATTCTTCTGTATATGGTTTCTTACAGTTAAGCAATATCATAAACGGCTTTCCTATCGCTTTGAGTTCTTTTACCGTCCTTTCTTCTGCCTGAATATAATTTTCCCTCGGCAAATCCGTAACGCTTCCGTCTGTCGTTACAACAATCCCTATTGTAGCATGATCCCGGATCACTTTCTGCGTCCCGATTGCAGCCGCTTTCGTAAACGGGATCTCATATTCAAACCACGGTGTCTTTACCTGCCGCTCTTCGTCCTTTTCAATATGGCCGGATGCTCCTTCTGCCATAAAACCGACACAGTCGATCATTCGTATCTTCACTTCCAGATCATCTGACAGCTTCACCCCCGCCGCCTCTTTCGGAACGAACTTCGGTTCTGTAGTCATAATTGTCGTACCGGAAGCAGACTGCGGCAATTCATCTTGCGTCCGTTCTTTTGCATGTATATCTGTCATATTCGGAAGCACTAAAAGATCCATAAACCGCTTGATAAATGTTGATTTGCCTGTCCGAACCGGTCCGACTACCCCGATATAAATTTCCCCGTTCGTCCTCGCCTTCATATCTTTGTATACTTGAAATGATTCCATAAAAATACCCCTTGTTCTGCTGATACAATTTATGCATCCGCAAACGGGGGTATGACTTTATTTTTCCCATTGAAGCGCTCTATGCTCGGAACGCGACTCTCTAAGCATCAGGTCATCCACAGCTTCCGCCGGTGATTTCCCTTCAAAAAGCACTTTATTGACTTCTTCCACGATCGGCATGGGAACATCATATTTTTTTGCCAGCTTCGCCGCTGCCTTTGCCGAATAAACGCCTTCAACAACCATCTGAACTTCATCCATTGCTTCCTGCATTGACCTTCCCTGTCCGATAAGATATCCTGCTTTCCGGTTTCTGCTGTGGACGCTGGCGCACGTAACGATCAAATCTCCTATTCCCGTCAAACCTGTGAACGTCTCGATCTTCCCGCCCATCTTCACGCCCAGTCTGGCAATTTCCGCAATTCCGCGGGTAATAAGCGCTGCCTTTGTATTATCTCCGTAACCAAGGCCATCTGCGATTCCCGCTGCAAGAGCAATGACATTTTTCAAAGAACCGCCAAGCTCAATTCCTAAAATATCCGGACTTGTATATACACGGAACACTTTATTAATAAACGCAGACTGCAAATATTCCGCCGTTTTTTTTGTTTTTGCTCCGATGACACATGTTGTCGGAAGCTTTCTTCCGACTTCTTCTGCATGGCTTGGTCCTGAAAGAACCGCTACGTCCGCCTGAGGGATTTCTTCTTCGATCTGAGCAGACAATGTCAAAAGTGTACTCTCCTCGATTCCCTTTGCCACATCAACGATAATCTGACCTTTCCCGACGTAAGCTGACATCTTCTTCGCAGTTGCCCTTGTAAACGGCGACGGAACTGCAAGTACAAGAAAGTCTTTTCCCTTGACTGCCGATTCCAGATCACCCGTGATCGTCATGCCGTCGGAAAGTTTCACCCCCGGAAGCTTCGTCAGGTGTTCTCTCTTTTTATCCAGCATTTCAACTTCTTTTTCATCGATCGACCAGATCGTCACATGATGTCCGTTGTCAGCCAGAAGAACCGATAACGCCGTTCCCCAGCTTCCCGCACCGATTACTCCTACATTTGCCATAAATCAATGCCCCTTTCTTTTTGAACCGAATTTATTTTCTGTTCCTTTGGCCAGACGCTTTATGTTCTCTCTATGGCGATACCATGCTAATGCAGTCAAAAGAACTGCGATCCCATATAGTTCATAACAGTAGCCTGCTTCCATATCGAACCATCCCCACTGTCCAAATAGGATCATTTCAATTAAAAATGCTGTGTATGCACAAAGAGAACCGACAGATATGTACCTTGTCACGATCACAGGAATAAAAAAGAATAATGCCGTAACAAGTATAAGAAAAAGACTCTGCGGCATATGCCACACACTGTTAATAAAGACAAGTCCTGCCATAACCGCAATTCCTTTTCCGCCTTTAAAGTTCATATAAAACGGAAAGTTATGTCCGAGAGTCACTCCTGCCCCTGCGTACATTACAAGCAACGGAAGACAATCGCTCCCCCGATACATAAAACGTACAATAAAATATGCAGCCACACATTTTAAAACATCTCCGAGAAAAGTGAAGATCCCCGCTTTCCATCCGAGCACACGAAGAGCATTTGTCGTTCCCGAATTTCCGCTTCCCTCTTTTCTGATATCTATATGGTTCATCTTACCGACCAGATATCCGGTCTGAAAAAGACCGCACACATATCCGACCGCAAGACAGATCAATCGTTCCATATTTCTTTACCCCTTTTCTTTCCGTTCTCTTATAAAGAATTTCAGGGAAGTTCCTCTAAAACCAAACGCTTCTCTGATCTTATTTTCCAAATACCGCGTATATGAAAAATGCATCAATTCCTTATCGTTTACAAAGATAACAAAAGTCGGAGGTTTTACCGCAACTTGCGTAATATAATAAAGCTTCAGTCTTTTTCCTTTATCTGACGGAGGCTGCTGCATTGCCACTGCTTCTGTCATAATCTCGTTTAAAACTCCGGTTGCGATCCGAAGTGTCTGATTCTCGATAACCATATCGATCATATCATATAACCGGTTCAATCTTTGACCGGTTGCTGCGGATACATACATAATTTCCGCATACGGCATATAAGAAAGCACCTGACGGATATCGCTTTCATACTCACGCATCGTTCTGTCGTTTTTCTCAATCGCATCCCATTTGTTCACAACGATGATCACGCCTTTTCCACGTTCATGAGCAATTCCCGCAATCTTTGCATCCTGCTCCGTCACTCCTTCTGTCGCATCGATAACCATAAGCACTACGTCTGCTCTTTCCACGGCTGTTACCGTACGGATAATACTGTAGCGTTCCAGTTCTTCTTTGATTTTATTCTTTCTGCGAAGTCCTGCCGTATCAATAAAAATATATTCTTTTCCGTTATGAAGAATCTCAGTATCAATGGCGTCTCTTGTTGTTCCCGCGATATCCGAGACGATTACTCGATTCTCTCCGAGCAGTTTATTGATAATCGACGACTTTCCGACGTTCGGTTTCCCTACGATCGCAACCCGCGGGCGGTCATCATCTTCCGCCTGAGCGCTTCCTTCCGGAAAGTTTTCCGCGACAATGTCAAGCATATCGCCAAGTCCCAATCTGGATGCTGCCGAGATCGGAACCGGATCCCCGATACCAAGATTATAAAACTCATATACATCTGCCATATATTTGTCAAAATTATCCACTTTATTTACAACAAGGACAACCGGCTTTCCGGATCTTCTGAGCATGTCCGCGACTTTAGAATCCGCATCCACAAGTCCCTGCTTCACATCAGTTATAAAAATAATAACATCCGCCGTATCAATCGCAATCTGAGCCTGCTCTCTCATCTGTGATAAAATGATGTCTTTGCTGTCCGGTTCTATACCGCCTGTATCGATCATTGTAAATTCTTTATCAAGCCATGTCACATCCGCATAAATCCTGTCTCTTGTCACTCCCGGAGTATCTTTCACAATAGAATCATCTCTCCTGCCAAAGCATTAAAAAGGGTTGACTTTCCGACATTCGGGCGGCCGACAATGGCAACTACTGGTTTACTCATATTATTTTCCTTTCAAATCAATCTTTCGGTTTTGCAGTCCGGATCTGTCTGTTTTTCTCCGATCACCGCATCTATAAAATCCTGTCCGCTTGATTTTACAATATCAATAGGCACTTGTAAAGCGTCGGATACTTGTCTTACCGTAAAATCATCAAGAAACACATCTTCATCTGTCTTTAACATATTGCACGGAATGAGCAGTCTGCTGCCAAGACGCTCTCCTTTAAGCTGCGCTGTCAGATCCTGCGCCGTGATCAGTCCGGACACAGTAATGCGTTCTCCGAAAAAGTCGTTTCGGATAGAAAAGACATGAATTTCCAAATTAGGAAATTTCTCTTCTATCTTTTCCGCCATGGCGCTTATATAAGGATATGCCAGCTTTCCTGTGGCAATCGACAGTTCTTCCTGCCGCTCGTCTCCTGTAAGGCTTTTATACCCTTCTGTAAATTCTTCAAAAAGAAGACGGAGCATTCCGACCCCATTTTCCAACTGAAGATATCCGTCATACCGCTCTTCCTCCGGCACCTCCTGTCCTGCGAGCAAATACCACTCATCCCCTGCATGAATGAAATGAATTCCGTACTGCTCATAAATGCGATCCTGCCATTTGTGTATAACTGATAATACTTCTTTGGCATCCTCTTTCGTAAACGGCTCTAAATGATACAGACCGTCTCTGAACTTTGTAAGCCCTACCGGAACGACAGAAACGCTTCGAAGAAGCGGAATATATGCCGTCAGGTCTTTAATAGAACGTTCCAGCTCAGCCCCGTCGTTTTCTCCTTTGCACAGTACGATCTGTCCGTTCATTTCAATACCGCCTTCAAAAAGTCTGTCTACTTTTTTCAGCGCATCTCCCGCAAAACGATTGTGAAGCATCTTGCAGCGTAGTTGTGGATTCGTCGTTTGAAACGAAATATTGATCGGTTCTAACCTATACCTAATAATCCGCTCAATATCATGATCACTCATATTTGTAAGCGTCACATAATTTCCCTGTAAAAAAGACAATCTTGAATCATCGTCTTTAAAATAAAGAGTATCTCTCATTCCCTCCGGCATCTGATCGATGAAGCAGAACATGCACTTATTCCGGCAGGAACGATACTCATCCATCAACCCCTGCCCGAACTCTATTCCAAGCTGCTCGTCTGCATCTTTTTCAATCTCAAGCTCCCACTGTTCTCCGTCCTGTTTCTCAATCAAAAGTACGATTTCTTCGTCTTCCACGTAAAACTGATAATCAAAAATATCTTCAATCTCCTGACCGTCGATCGAAAGAAGTTTATCTCCGGGTTCAATGCCTAATTCCTCCGCAATACTGCCGGGCATGATTGATTTGACAATATGCTCATGTTTTTTTCCTGTCATTTGTTATTCCCCTTATTTGCTGTTCATTCTATCACATACTATAACACATTTAAACCTCTTCGCAAAGACTGTACTTCACCAATACAACATACATACAAAAGAAGCGGCGCTTGAATTTCAGGCTGAAAAATGATATGATTCTAGTGCTGTAAAAGTCGTTTGCATTTTTCTATGCTCCGGCTTAAAACTCAATTTATACTATTATTTAACAGGAGAATACTATGTCAAATATCGAACTTTTAGAAAAAACTCTTCCGGCCGCACCGCTAAAACTCATTGCAATGGAAAGCTGCAGAGAACTCGGACAAAAAGTAAATGATTATATTGTTTCTTTTCGTGAAAATACAATCAACGAAGTATCCGAATCTTCTCTGTATGTAAACTACAAGTCAAACAACTATCTCGTAGACTGCTGCTGTCCCCGTTTTGGCACAGGAGAAGCAAAAGGACTTCTTAAAGAAACTATCCGGGGAACAGATCTTTTCATCATGACCGACGTTTGCAACCACAACCTTACTTACACTGTAAACGGACATCTAAACCACATGTCTCCTGATGATCATTTCCAGGACCTGAAACGAATCATCTCCGCTGCAACCGGCAAAGCAAAGCGTATTAACGTCATTATGCCTTTCCTGTACGAAAGCCGCCAGCACAAACGTACAAAACGCGAATCTCTTGACTGTGCGCTTGCTCTTGAAGAATTAAACGCAATGGGAGTTTCAAACATCGTCACTTTTTGACGCCCACGATCCCCGCGTACAAAACGCGATCCCTCTAAGCGGATTTGACAGCTTCAATCCGCCGTACCAATTTATGAAAGCGCTGTTTCGCGCCGTTCCTGATCTTATCCCCGATAAAGATCACCTTATGATCATCAGCCCTGATGAGGGAGCGATGCACCGCGCCGTTTATTTTTCCAATATTCTCGGTGTCGATATGGGAATGTTTTATAAACGCCGTGACTATTCTACAATCATCAATGGTAAGAATCCGATTGTGGCTCATGAATTTCTCGGCGATGACGTTGCCGGAAAAGATGTTATCATCGTAGATGATATGATCGCTTCCGGAGGAAGTATGCTTGATGTCGCAAAACAGTTAAAAGAAAGAAAAGCAGGCCGTGTATTTGTATGTACAACTTTTGGTTTATTCACCGAAGGATTTGAAAAATTTGACGAATACTATGAAAAGGGATATATCAATAAAGTTATTACGACAAACCTTACATATCTGCCTGCAGAATTATACAAAAAACCATATTTCGTAAAAGCAGATATGAGTAAGTTTCTCGCTTTGATCATTGATTCTCTTAATCACGATATTACAATCGGTGCTGTAATGAATCCGACAGACAAAATTCATGCTCTGCTTGAAAAATATGCCCGCGGCGAACAGATTTGATCGTGCATACAGTATAAAATATATTGTAACTAATTGATTTTAAAAGACCGGCGCTTGAATGTTTGTTTGCTATACAATGAAACTTAGAGCTATAAAAACGGTACAGTCAAAAGATTCTTTTATCTTGAGACTGTACGTTTTTATAGTTTCCAAATGTATCCCTCACCGCTTTGCAAACTTAATACAGTTTAGCACCGATCAATCTCGGACGGTATCCTTTTTTCTCTAATGCTTTTAGTATCTCCTGCTTGTGTTCTGTTCCAAATGCCTCCATCGTAATACGAAGCTCTACTGCCGCATTTCTGTTTGTACTTACAAATTGGTTATGCTCCAGCTTAATTACATTTCCCTGAGCTTCTGCGATTGTCTGCGCCACCTGGACAAGTTCACCCGGTTTGTCAGGAAGAAGTACAGATACAGAAAAAATCCTGTCGCGTTGGATCAATCCATGCTGTACAATAGATGACATCGTAATTACGTCCATATTACCGCCGCTTAATACACAGACTACCTTTTTCCCTTTGCAGTCAAGCTGCTTCAATGCCGCTACTGACAAAAGACCTGAATTTTCAACGATCATCTTATGATTCTCTACCATGTCAAGAAATGCGCCGATCAATTCATCATCTTCTACAAGAAGAACGTCGTCTACATTTTCCTTAACAAAGGGCAGAATTTTATCTCCTACAGCTTTCACGGCCGTTCCGTCCGCGATCGTATTGGCGCTTTCAAGTTGTACGACTTCGCCTGCCGCAAGCGCCGCTTTCATACTTGCCGCCTCTGCCGGTTCTACTCCGATTACTTTTATTTTCGGATTCAACATCTTAGCCAGCGTCGCAACGCCGGAAACAAGTCCGCCTCCTCCGATCGGAACAAGAATGTAATCAACAGTCGGAAGTTCCTGAACGATTTCCATTGCGATCGTTCCCTGGCCTGTTGCTACATCTATGTCATTAAACGGATGTACAAACGTATATCCCTCTTTTTCTGCCAGCTCACACGCATAGGCATAAGCATCGTCATAGACATCTCCGTGCAGGATCACTTCCGCGCCGTAGCTCTTTGTACGGTTCACTTTTATAAGAGGTGTAACCGTAGGCATAACGATAACTGCTTTACAGCCAAATTTTTTTGCGGCAAAGGCAACGCCTGAGCGTGATTTCCCGCCGATGCGTGATCAGTCCTCTGCCTCGTTCTTCATCCGATAACGTACTGATTTTATAATAAGCTCCTCTGATCTTGTATGCTCCGGTATGCTGCATATTTTCCGGCTTTAAATAAACCTTTCCTCCGCTTTGCTCGCTTAAATAATCACTGTACACAAGCTTTGTAGAATTCGTCACTTTTTTTACAAGCTCGCTGGCTTCTTCAAATTTCTCCAATGTCATCATTTTTCTTCATCCTCTCTGTAAAACAATGCGTTTACAAACTCATCTGCATCAAATTTCTGAAGATCGTCTATCGTCTCTCCGACTCCGATATATTTTACGGGAATTCCAAGTTCTGCCTGAATCGCAACTGCAATTCCACCTTTTGCCGTTCCGTCCATCTTTGTAAGAATAACACCTGTAATGTCTGCCACTTCATTAAACTCTTTTGCCTGTGCCAAAGCATTTTGTCCTGTTGTCGCATCTAATACGACAAGTGTCTCCCGAAAAGCTTCCGGATACTCTCTGTCGATCACACGGTTGATCTTCTTAAGTTCCTCCATCAGGTTCTTTTTATTGTGAAGTCTTCCTGCCGTATCACAGAGAAGCACATCTGCATGACGTGCTTTTGCCGCAGCTACCGCGTCATAGATTACAGCTGCCGGATCTGCTCCTTCCTGCCCTCCGATCATATCTGCATCGGCACGGTTCGCCCATTCTCGAAGCTGTTCTCCCGCCGCAGCACGAAAAGTATCGGCTGCCGCCAAAACAACCTTTTTCCCCTGACTTTTCAACTTTCCCGCCAGTTTTCCGATCGTAGTTGTTTTCCCGACTCCGTTTACTCCGATCACAAACACGACAGATGTTCTGTTTTCAAACTCATATGCCGTCTCTCCTACATCCATTTGTTCCCGGATACTGTCAATCAATAATTGTCTGCACTCAATCGGTTCTTTGATATGTCTTTCTTTTACTTTTGCCCGGAGGTCTTCTAATATTTCCATTGTAGAGTGTACTCCGAGATCGCCCATGATCAACGTCTCTTCCAGCTCCTCATAAAACTCCTCGTCTATTTTTGAAAAGCCATGAAAAATACTGTCCATCCCGGATACAATATTATCTCTTGTCTTTGCAAGACCTGATACAAGACGCCTGAAAAATCCTTTTTTTTTCTTCCATTTATCTAATTAATTCCTTTCTCTGATTCCTTTATCAATTCTCAGCGATCCAATTTATCTTCCAAAAGATCGACTGAAACAAGCGTTGAAACGCCTTTTTCCTGCATCGTGATTCCATACAGTCTATCTGCTGCCGTCATCGTTCCTCTACGATGCGTAATTACGATAAACTGCGTATTTTTCGTCAGTTTATGCAGATATTGTGCAAAGCGGGTCACGTTATTATCATCCAGCGCCGCTTCAATCTCATCAAGAAGACAAAACGGCGACGGTTTTAAATTCTGGATCGCAAATAATAAAGAAATTGCCGTCAACGCTTTTTCGCCGCCGGAAAGCTGCATCATATTTTGAAGTTTTTTCCCTGGCGGCTGGGCAATGATACGGATTCCCGCCTCCAAAATATCCTCATCTTCCATCAACTCCAATGTTCCTTTTCCGCCTCCGAACAACTGTCGGAACACTGTGTTGAACTCTTCTTTTATTTTTAAAAACTGCTCGGCAAACTGTTTTCTCATTGCAGCATCTAATTCATCAATGATCTGCATCAGCGTCTGCTCCGCCTCGACAAGGTCGTCATGCTGATTTTTCAAAAATGCATATCTTTCGGAAATATTTTTAAAATCTTCAATCGCATTGACATTGACTGTGCCGAGTTTTCGGATCTCATTTTTCAACTCTTGTATCTGACGCTTCATATACGCAAGATCCGTCAGATTTTCGTCACGAAGCTTCATCGCATGATTGTATGTGATCTCATATTCTTCCCACATATAATTCATCTGCTTTTCAGACGCCGCCTCGTAAGATTGTTTTTGACTGTCCAGGCGGAAACATTCTTTATCGAGAGCCGAAATATGTTTTGACAAGTCTTCCCGCATTTGCAGAAACTGTTTATGCTTCCTGTTTAATGCATCTCTTCCCTCTGTCTGTTCTTTTATTTCTTTTTCAATTTCATCAAACAATTCTCTTGAATTATCAATCGTTCCCCGAAGCTCTTTTATCTTGTCTTCCTTTTCCTTAATCTCATCTGACGCATGATCTTTATTTTTATCCAATTCTTCCAGTTCTGCCTGAAACTTGACGATCTCTTCTTCAATACGTGAAATATTTTCCGATACGAAAAGATTCTGCTGTTCCATTCCTGCCAAAGATAAATGTGATTCTTCTGAGATCTTAAGCTGTTCACTCTCCGTATCTCTTTCTTTTTCAAGCAGAGCATGAAGTTCTTCGATCCGAAGATTGAGTTCTTTTTCTAAATTTTCAGATACCTCAAGTTCCATCCTGATCGACTCTTCGTTCTCTATTATCTCTCCTAACTCTCTTTCAAGCTTTCCTTGTTCTGCGACATAACCTGCACAGCTTTGTTTTGCCTCCTCCATACGCGTCTTCGTCTGCTCGGCATTCATCTTCGCTGTATTTTCGATGACCGATGCCTTTCTGAGTTCCTGACGGATATCATCTACCATATTGTAGCATCCCGCGCGTTCAGATTTAATCCTGCTTACATCTGCCTCGGCGGCATCCATATCTTTTTTCAGCATGGCTACCGTCTTTTCAAATTCTTCGATCTCTCGTCTTCTGCTCAGCAGGTTGCTGGAATTTTTAAATGCGCCTCCCGTCATCGATCCTCCCGGATTGATCAATTCTCCTTCCAAAGTAACAAGTCTAATCGACTGCTTATATTTTCTTGCAATGAGAATTCCGTCATCGATCGTTCTAACGACAAGGGTTCTTCCTAACAACTGCTCTGCCAGTCCGGTAAAACGCGCCTCTACATAAACAAGCTTATCTGCCGTACCGATCACTCCCGGTTCTTTAAGCGCTTCTTCATTGCGAATTCCGCCTCCGCCTCTCATACTTGTAAGCGGCAAAAATGTTGCCCGGCCGAACTTATTCGTCTTTAAAAAAGAAATCATTTTCTTGGCTGTATCTTCATTATCCGTAACAATATTTTGAATACTTCCGCCCAAAGCAGTCTCAATCGCAATCTCATATTCTTTATCGACTTTGATAATATCTGCAACAACGCCGATCAATCCCGGATTTTTATCCTTATTTGCCATCACTTTACGGATACTGTTTCCATATCCATCATAACGCTCCGTAATATTTTTCAGTGATTCCAGCCTGGATGCCTCTCTGTGATATGCTGTTCGTCCGACATTCAATTTTTCCTGTCTGACATTTAACTCTTCTTGAAGTTTTTGTATCTTCTGTTCATTTTCGGTAATCTGCATATTATAGAGCCGAATCTTATCTTGAATCTCAGACAACCGCTCTTCATGTTCATGCAGCTGCTCTTCCTGCTCTTTCGCCTTTGCCGACACTTCTAAAATATTTCTTGCAAGCACGGATTTTCTTGTTGATATTTGATCTCTCGTTGTATCAAAATGTTGGATTTTTGCTTTCGTAGAAGCTCTGTTTCCAAGAAGATCCATAATTTCCTGTTTCCGCTGTTCGATCTCTTCTGTATGCTCCGCAATCTGTGTCTGCACATCGATCAGTCGTTTTTTACAACCGTATCTGCCTGCGACGCTTCACGCAGCTTTTCCGAAAGATTTTTCTTTTCTTCTTCAAAAGACGCTTTCTGCTCTTTTCTCATATTGATTTCCGATTGGACGGTATTCAACCGGTTATCATAATGCTCATCATTCATACGAGCCGTATTGATCTGTTCTCTCAATACATTGATCTGACCTTCCAGTTGCTGCTTCAGTAAATTTGTTTCATTCAAACGATTTTTTGCAGTTTCGATTGCAAGGTCGATCTCTTCTACTTCCTCTTCAATCGCCTCATACTCCGTTTTCATCTTATCATAACTGATATTTGACTCTTCTAATTCTAATGATGCGATCTCCAGTTTCTTTTGTGTTTCTTTTAAACAGTCACGGATCCTCTCTTCTTCCAAAAGGAACATATTAATATCATATGTCTTTAACTCTTCCTTTTTCTTTAAATACTCTTTCGCTGTTTCCGACTGTTTTCCAAAGGTCCCAACTGCTTTTCCAGTTCCTGTAAAATATCGTTTACGCGGGTTAAGTTCATACGTTCTTCTTCAAGTTTCTTTACCGATAGGTTTTTTCTCCGCTTAAACTTTACGATTCCGGCAGCCTCGTCGAACAATTCTCTTCTTTCTTCCGGCTTCCCGCTTAATATTTTATCGATCTGTCCCTGACCTATAATCGAATATCCTTCTTTACCGATACCTGTGTCATAAAACATTTCATTAATATCTTTCAGCCGACAGGACGCTCCGTTGATCAGATATTCACTTCTCCTGAACGGTACAGCTTTCTCGTCACAGTAACTTCTTCATAATCAACAGGCAATTTGTGATCCGCATTATCCAATGTGATCGCTACAGAGGCATAACTTAACGGTTCCTGTTCTCTGTTCCCGAAAAGATTACGTCCTGCATCGTACCGCCGCGGAGCTGTTTTACCCGTTGCTCTCCCAGTACCCAGCGAACTGCATCCGCAACATTGCTCTTTCCGCTTCCATTTGGTCCGACAATACCTGTAATTCCGTTATGAAAGTCAAATTTAATCTTATTTGCAAAGGACTTAAACCCCTGCACTTCTATACTTTTTAAATACATAGAACACCTGCTTTATCTTTTTTTCAGCACATGAATCGCCTCATAGGCAGCCTGCTGTTCCGCCGCTTTTTTAGTCCTTCCTTTGCCTTTACCGTACGACCTGCCCCGGATCGTCAGTTCCACAGAAAATGATTTGTTATGATCAGGTCCTTCCTCGCCTATCAGATGATATTCTATCTCTCCTAGTTTTTCAGCCTGAACAATCTCTTGAAGGATAGTTTTACTATCATAAAAGAGTTTCTTATCTTCCTGATCCGTCAAAACAAAACGATGTATAAACTCTTTTGCATTAGTAAAACCACCATCCAGATATATTGCTCCGATCAAAGCTTCCAGTGCATCTGAAGTCACAGAATCACGAAAACGCCCTCCTGTTACCTCTTCCCCTTTTCCGAGAAGAAGATAGCTTCCAAGATCGATGTCTCTCGCGCACATAGCCAATGACTGCTCACACACCATGCTTGCCCTTGTTTTTGTCAGCTCTCCTTCCGGAACTTCGGAGACTGCCGAAACAAAAACTCACTGGAAATCAGTTCTAAGACCGCATCTCCCAAAAACTCTAAACGTTCATTGCATCTGTATTTTTCCATCCGATGCTCATTCGTATAGGAACTGTGCATCATTGCCTGTTCAAGAAAAGAAAAATTTCTGAATCGATAACCTATCTTCTGTTCTAACTCTTTTAATTTCTTATGCATTTTCTACTCTTTCCCGGTGTCTTGCACCGTCCTTTATTTCTTTTCCATGTAAAACGAAGCCACAGGGGCTTTTCATTTTACACCAAATTATTCCACTGCTTTTTGATCTGATCAACAGCATCCTGAACTGTTGTTATTTTCTCCGCTTCTTCATTATCGATCTCAATGTCAAACTCTTCTTCGATTCCCATGATGATCTGGAATACATCAAGAGAATCTGCTCCGAGATCATCTACAAATGTACTGTCCGGTCTAATCTCTTCCTCACTTAAATTAAGAACTTCCGCGATAATTTTTTGAAGCTTTTCAAATTCCATAATATCTTCTCCTTACCTGATCTTTAAATATTTTCCTGATTTTTTTGAATAACTGACGTTATCTTTTCGTTGATCTTCTGCTCTTTAAATGTCACACATTGAATAATCGAATTACATACTTCTTTTGATGTCGAGCTTCCATGTGTTTTGACAACAAGACCTTTCAATCCGAGCAGCGGTGCTCCGCCATGTTCGCTTGTGTCGAAATCTTTCAACGTATCTTTCAAGGCCGGTTTCACCAAAAGACCGCCTATTTTGCTCTTCAGATTTGCCATCATACCACTTTTGATCTTCTTGACAAGCGCCCCTGCAACGCCTTCATAAAGCTTAAGGATCACGTTGCCGACAAAAGCTTCACATACGATGACATCTACATCGCCATAGGGGATCTCTCTCGCTTCCACGCTTCCGATAAAATTGATATCAGGACACTCTTTCAGAAGCGGAAACGTCTCTTTCACAAGGGCATTCCCTTTCTCTTCTTCCGCGCCGATATTCACAATGCCAACCGTAGGATTCTTCTTACCTACAACGCTCTCCATATAGATAGATCCCATCTTTGCAAACTGGACAAGATGAGACGGTCGGGCATCTACATTCGCTCCGCAGTCGATCAAAAGGGAAACTCCTTTCAGCGTCGGAATCAGCGGCGCAAGCGGCGGACGCTCTACCCCTTTAATCTTGCCGACAAGAAGCTGTCCTCCAACGAGAACCGCGCCTGAATTTCCTGCCGAAACAAAAGCGTCTGCCTCACCGTTTCTGACAAGTTTCATTGCCGTCACAAGAGAGGAATCTTTCTTGCTGCGGATTGCTTTTACCGGCGGCTCTGCAGTTTCGATCACTTCAGTCGCATTCACAATATGAATCTTTTCATCCGGATATGTATACTTTGCAAGTTCTTCCTTCAATATCTCTTCTTTTCCTGTGAGCAGAACCTGAATATCGTTCCGCTTTTGTACTGCTTCTACAGCGCCTTTTACCATCTCCACCGGCGCATTATCGCCGCCCATTGCATCAAGCGCTACTCTTGTCATGTCAGACATCTTCATTCCTCCTAACGCTACTGAAATCATTCTAATTGATATTATTGTAAAAATCAACTAAAAAATGTCCGTCGGACATCTTTTTATCATACGCATAGCAATAAAAAAAGGACGTAAAATCATATTTTACGTCCTCTTCATTCAATTCACGATTAGTCAACGGAAATAATCTCACGTTTATTGTATGCGCCACAAGCTTTGCATACACGGTGAGGCATCATGAGTTCGCCGCACTTGCTGCATTTTACAAGGTTCGGAGCGCTCATCTTCCAGTTAGCTCTTCTTTTATCTCTTCTTGCTTTAGAAGATTTATTCTTTGGGCAGATTGACATAGGTTACACCTCCTTAAAATTCTTAAATAAGTCACGGACAACTGACATTCTAGGATCAAGCCCCGTATCTTCACAATCGCAGGACTTTGTATTCAAATTTTGACCGCATACCGGGCAAAGACCTTTACAATCTTCCTTGCACAGTACTTTTTCCGGCCATCCCGACAAGATCTCATTACTGAGTAGTTTGTCCACGTCAAGATGATATCCGTCAATAAAGTTTGATTCATCCAGCTCCTCTGTCAGTTCTGCGTCGGAGAGACCTATGTCGACATGTTTTGCAAAATCTAAAGCAAATTCATATCTTACATCCTCCAAGCATCTGTCACAGGGAATGACCGTCACAAGTCTGGTATCTGCATAAATAAGCATTTCCTTTCCCCTGACATGTTCTACCCGGACATGAACCGGCTCACTCTCGACAATCGGATACTTCCCGAATTTCATCCGGATCTCTCCCATTGTAAGCGGCACAGTCTCTTCAACTGTCTTATGCTGGTCTGACAAAACGTCTGATAGGTTAATTAACATTGTTATTTACTCCTATTCATACCTGAATTATTATATCATGTAAATTCTGTTTGTCAACCGTCATTTTCATGAAAACACACAAAATATAGTATTTTCCATACGATCTTTAAGACAACTCAACTCATTTACTATTTTACAAGCGCCAATGTCTCTCTTGCAATCGCAAGCTCTTCATTTGTCGGAATAACAAATACCCTTACTTTTGAACCCGCTTTTGTAATCTCAGCCTGTTTTCCTCTCAAACCTGTATTTGCCTCTTTATCAAAGTCAACTCCGAGATATCCCAGATAAGAACACACCTGTTCTCTTACATAATCGTCATTCTCACCGATTCCCGCAGTAAATACAATATCGTCTACCCCATTCATTACCGCCGCATATGCTCCGACATATTTGGCAACATTATAGGAAAATACGTCCATTGCGATCTTCGCTTTTTTATCTCCTGAATTCATCGCATTTGTCAGATCACGGAAATCGCTTGAGAGTTCTCCCGAAATACCGAACACACCTGACTTCTTATTAAGAACGTCCATCACGCCTGCAATATCAAGATGTTCTTTCTCTGCGATAAATTCCATGATCGCAGGATCGATATTTCCCGAACGTGTTCCCATTACAAGACCTTCCAACGGAGTCATTCCCATAGAAGTATCTACAGATTGTCCGTTCATGACAGCTGTCACACTTGATCCGTTTCCGAGATGACATACGATCGTCTTCAGTTCTTCATACGGTTTTTCCATCACTTCCGCCGCTTTCTTAGATACGAAACTGTGGCTTGTTCCATGGAAGCCGTAACGTCTGATCTTATAATCCTCATAATAATTGTATGGAAGTCCGTACATATATGCTTTTTCCGGCATTGTCTGATGGAACGCCGTATCGAATACAGCTGTCATAGGTGTATTCGGCATAAGTTTTTCGCAGGCTGTAATACCGATCAAGTTTGCCGGATTATGAAGCGGCGCAAGATCATTACATTCCTCTATCGCTTTCTTCACTTCTTCTGTAATCACAACTGAGGATGCAAACTTTTCTCCGCCGTGTACGACACGATGTCCTACAGCTCCGATTTCATCCAAACTCTTAACAACACCCGTTTCCGGATTTGTAAGAGCTTCAATCACAAACTGAATTGCCTCTGTATGGGTCGGCATCGCCTTTTCCGACACCTCTTTTTCTCCGCCTTCCGCTGATACGTCAGACGTCCGTCAATTCCGATCCTCTCACAAATTCCTTTCGCCAAAACTTCTTCTGATTCCGCGTTAATGAGCTGAAATTTCAATGAAGAACTTCCACAGTTGATTACTAATACGTTCATTACTTCTCCTCCATTTTTGTTTTTATAAACTATATAAACAGAAGTTTTACTGAAACTCTCTATGTACTCGATCTTACTCTGCCTGTGCCTGCACCGCCGTAATTGCAACAACACCCACAATATCTTCTGCGCTGCATCCGCGTGACAGATCGTTGACAGGAGCTGCGATTCCCTGTGTAAGCGGTCCGTATGCCTCTGCCTTTCCAAGTCTTTGTACAAGTTTATATCCGATATTGCCGGCATCAAGATCAGGGAAGATCAACACGTTCGCTTTACCTGCCACTTCACTGCCCGGAGCTTTCGATGCTCCGACTTCCGGAACGATAGCGGCGTCAAGCTGAAGCTCTCCGTCTAATTTTAATTCCGGCGCAAGTTCGTGCGCGATCTTTGTTGCTTCTACAACTTTATCGACATCTGCATGTTTTGCACTTCCTTTTGTAGAATGAGAAAGCATCGCTACAATCGGTTCTTTTCCTGTCAGCGTCTCGAAAGATTCTGCGGAAGAAAGTGCAATGTTTGCCAGTTTTTCCGGATCAGGGTTTTGCTCAAGTCCGGCATCTCCGAAGATGAACGTTCCGTCCGCTCCCATATCACAGTCAGGAACAACCATTAAAAAGAATGCAGATACAAGTTTTGTTCCCGGCTTTGTCTTCAAGATCTGAAGACACGGACGAAGTGTATCCGCCGTAGAATGACATGCTCCGGACACCATACCGTCGGCGTCTCCCATTTTCACCATCATAACGCCGTAGTACAGATAATTATTCAGGAGGAGCTCTCTTGCCTGCTCTTCTGTCATTCCTTTTTTCTGTCTTAATTCAACAAGCTTTGCAATATACTCTTCTGTTTTATCATTTTTAGCCGGATCAACGATCACAGCGCCTGTAATATCATATGCGCCTTTATTTTTCTCGATTTCTTCTTCGTTTCCTACGAGAATCAAATCTGCAATCCCTTCTCTTAAGACCGTCTGCGCAGCCTTATAAGTTCTTTCGTCCTCTGTCTCAGGAAGAACAATCACCTTTTTATCAGCTTTTGCTCTTGCCTTGATTTCATCGATAAATCCCATGATTTAAAAGCCACCTTTCATTTTTCACAATTATATTTTTATTATAACGCAAAGGGATTTTGTATACAAGGGGATTCCATGTGCATTTTTAAGTACAATTTTATACAATTTCTTTTCATCTTTGTATGATTGTTATAAAAATATCAATCTTTGGTTTCTTATGCCCTTTGTTATTTGTTTTCTCTTCCCTTTGTTCTTTTCTTCCGTTCTTTTACCCTCACAGCCTAAACATCGTTGTTACGATGTTAAAATAAACAAGGATTGTGCATGTATCAAGAATTGTTGTAATAAGCGGAGCCGCCATGATTGCCGGATCAAGTCCGATCTTCTTTGCCAGAAGAGGAAGGATACACCCGATACACTTTGCCATCATTACAACTGCGATCATTGTAATTCCAAGGGCAACTGCCAGCATAATGTTACGATCATACATAATACAGATTCTTACCCCGTTCACAAACGCAAGAAGAGTTCCGACAACAAGCGCCACTCTGATCTCTTTAAAGATAACTTTAAAAATATCCGAAAACTCAATTTCGCCGACCGCAAGACCTCGAATAATCAGAGTCGAGCTTTGAGATCCGCAGTTTCCTCCCGTTCCCATCAACATCGGAATAAATGTGATCAAGATCGGCATCGCAGCCATCGCCTGCTCATAATATCCCAGTATTTCGCCCGTGATCGTTGCCGAAAGCATCAGTAGCATCAACCACGCGTACGGTTTTTCGCCTGTTGGAAAACGGATGTTTCAAAATAAGAATCTTCATTTGGACTGACACCGGCCATAATACTGATATCTTCTGTCGTTTCATCCTGCAATACAAGCATCGCATCATCTACTGTTACGATTCCGACAAGACAGTCTTCATGATCAATTACGGGAATTGCTACTAATCCGTATTTATTGATCATATTCGCCACATGCTCCTGATCATCAGTGTGCGGGCGTAAAGCACGTTTTCATCCATGATCTCTTCTATCAGTCTCGACTCTCCTGCCGTAAGAAGATCCTTACATCGACCATGCCGATCAATCTTCTTTTTTCCGTCACATAGCATGTATAAATCGTCTCTTTATTAATACCGACCTGACGAATCTTTAAAATAGCATCCGCAACCGTCATCTCTTTACGAAGGCTGATATACTCGATATTCATAATGCTGCCCGCACTGTCCTCCGGATACTGCAAAAGCGCATTTATCTTCTTTCTTGTCTCTTCATCCGTTGCCATCAAAAGACGATCCACTACATTTGCCGGCATTTCTTCTAATACGTCGACGGTGTCATCAACGTACATCTCTTCCATAACTTCTTCCAACTCCGAATCCGTCAGCGCATTGATCAAATCTTCTCTCATGTCGCTGTTCATATCCGTAAACACTTCCGCCGCTTCTTCTTTTGCCAGAAGACGGAAGATCAAAATACGTTGTTTTTTGTCCAATTCTTCCAATGCATCTACAATGTCTACCGGATGCACAGACTCCAGTTCTTCCTTTAATTTTTTAAAATCATGCTTTTCAAGCAGTTCGATCATCTGCTCTACGTCAAGTCTGTTTTCCTGATCCATGCCTAACTCCTCATCTTCCAAGATATCTTTTTGTAACAATTCAGCCATAATAGGCACGCAGTGCGGTTTTATGAACAACACGGACTGAACCGTTACATATTCCACTGTAAAAATTCATCTTTTTATAGTATAATATGGCAGAAAATGATATACAAGGAGTTTCTTATGAAAATTGTAGGACTTATTACAGAATATAATCCATTTCACAATGGACATCTCTACCATATCCAACAGGCAAAACGTACAACCGGTGCCGACGCTGTCATCGTTGTTATGAGCGGCGATTATGTCCAAAGAGGTGTTCCGGCTGTCATGCCAAAGCGTTTAAGAGCCGAATCCGCTCTGGAATGCGGTGCTTCCGCTGTATTTGAACTTCCTGTCTGCTATTCTACCGGAAGCGCAGAATTGTTTGCCGAAAGCGCTGTCGCTTTGTTGGACCAGCTTCAAATTGTAGACTCGCTTTGTTTCGGGAGTGAATGCGGAGATTTAGATGCTTTATCCGAAATTGCAGACCTTCTCTGTCAAGAGCCAAAAGATTACCGTTCTCTTTTAAAAAAACATTTAAGAAACGGACTTTCCTTTCCGTGTGCACGCAGAAAAGCTTTGAAAGAATATCTTCCGGAAAAAAACTTTGCGGCTCTTTTAGATGAACCTAATAATATTCTCGGAATCGAATACCTAAAAGCGATCAGAAAATTAAAAAGCACGATCAAACCATATACGATCCTCAGAAAAGGCGCCCGGTATCACGACCAAGAACTCAGTACAGAGAATTTAAGTTCTGCATCGGCGATCCGTTCTCTTCTTTCGTATTCAGGATCTTCTTTAAGAAAATATGACGATCTGCCAAAGGGAGCTTTTGACGACACCGCCCCTTTTAACATTTTCGGAGAATTGGAATCACAAGTGCCGCAGTGCTGCCTGAAACTTTTAAAAGATTGCCACAAAGTTTCTTACCCGATTTATCAAAACGACTTTTCTCTTATCCTGAAATACAAATTATTAAACAAATATCCCGAAAACCTGCTTCGATACATGGATGTCTCTGAAGAACTGGCAAACAGAATCTGTTCCCGGCTTAATTACTTTTTCAACTACAAACAGTTCTGTGACCTTCTAAAAACAAGAGAACTTACGCAGACACGGATCAACCGGGCACTCCTTCATATAATGCTCGGAATAAAGAAAACAGACGTAGAGGAATATATTGATGGCGGATATCATTTTTACGCCCGCCTTTTAGGCTTTCGGAAAGACCGGGAAAAACTGCTCACACGCATTTCAAAAGAAAGTTCACTGCCGCTTCTTATCCGGTTGTCTGAAACCGAAACCATCCCTCCTCTAGGCCGCAAAATGCTTCGCAATGACATGCTTGCATCTAATTTATACACTTCCGTCGTCACCGATAAGTTTAAAACAGCCTTCCAAAATGAATACAAGCAGAAGGTGATCAAAATTTAATTTCCGCCAGACAAAAACATGCCCGCAGCGGTCTTTTTCCACCACTGCGGACATGTTTTTATTTTTCTGTTATTTCAATCATTACAGTCTCTTTGCGATTGCTTTAATAACTGCTCGCTGTTGAGTACCGTCGGATTTTCAAGCGTTGTGATCAATGCGAGATCTTTTGTCATCTCTCCCGCCTCGATCGTATCTATCGTTGCTTTTTCCAACTTATCCGCAAACTCCATCAATTCGGTATTGCCGTCAAGTTCTCCTCTTTTTCTAAGCGCACCTGTCCATGCAAAAATCGTTGCCACTGAGTTTGTCGATGTCTCTTCCCCTTTTAAATGCTTATAATAGTGGCGCTGAACAGTTCCGTGAGCCGCTTCATATTCATAGTATCCTTCCGGTGAAACGAGAACAGATGTCATCATCGCCAACGAACCAAAGGCAGAAGACACCATATCACTCATCACATCTCCGTCGTAGTTTTTGCATGCCCAAATATATCCGCCTTCTGATTTCATTACACGGGCAACCGCATCATCGATAAGCGTGTAAAAATACTCAATGCCTGCTTCTTTGAACTTCTCATCAAACTCAGCGTCATAAATCTCTTGAAAAATATCTTTAAATGTATGATCATACTTTTTGGAAATCGTATCTTTTGTGGCAAACCAAAGATCCTGCTTTGTATCAAGAGCATAAGAAAAACAGCTTCTTGCAAAACTTTCGATCGAACGGTTGATATTATGCATTCCCTGCACAATACCCGGTCCGTCAAAATTATGTACAAGCTCTTTCGTCTCGCTTCCGTCCTCTGCTGTATATACAAGTTCAACTTTGCCGGCTCCCGGAATTTTCATCTCAGAACCTTTGTATACATCACCATATGCATGTCTTGCAATCGTAATCGGTTTCTTCCAATTCTTCACACACGGCTCGATTCCTTTCACCACGATCGGAGCACGAAATACCGTTCCGTCAAGAATCGCACGAATCGTACCGTTTGGACTTTTCCACATCTCTTTCAAATCATACTCATCCATGCGCGCTGCATTTGGAGTAATTGTAGCACATTTTACCGCAACCTTATATTTCTTGGTCGCCATTGCAGAATCAACCGTGACCTGATCGTCTGTCTCGTTTCTATGCTCTAATCCAAGATCATAATATTCTGTTTTTAGATCAATATACGGAATAAGAAGCTCGTCTTTGATCATTTTCCAAAGAATTCTTGTCATCTCATCTCCGTCCATCTCCACAAGCGGTGTCGTCATTTTGATTTTCCCATTGTTATTTTCTCCTTTTTAATATATGAACTTTTTGCCCCCATCTATTCAACACATCTTCCGCTTATACAGCTTCCGATGTAGCTGTACTTTTGCAATCTAATATCCCTGCTTTTTCAAATTTTGCATTACATGAATAATATGCTCATTAGCAAGCTGTTCTGCCATCTCTGCATCTCTGTCTTTGATCGCACGTAAAATCTGTCTGTGTTCACGTATCGACTTTCTGGCTCTTTCTTCTGATACGATCGATGATTTTCTGGCTCTTTGCACATAATTATGAAAATCCGTCAGAACATGTTTCAGCATTCTGCTTCCCGAAGCTTCATAGAGAACAGCGTGAAAACGACCATCCAACGCCGCAACCTGCTCCGTGCTGAAGCCGCTTTCCTTTTTCATTTGAAACTCTGAAAGAAGAAGCGATTCTTCCAACTGGTCAAGCTGCTCTTCTGTAATATGTTCTGCCGCCCAGCGGGCGCACAATCCTTCCAGCATCGAGCGGATCTTATAGATATCCCATATATCTTTATGAGATATACCCGATACATAAGCTCCTCTGTTCGGAATAATCGTCACAAGCCCTTCCAACTCAAGCTGACGAAGAGCCTCCCGTACAGGCGTCCGGCTCACTCCTAATTCTTTCCCTATCGCCGTTTCCCTAAGTTCGTCGTTTTCTTTATATGTTCCATTTAAAATATTATCCCTTATCTTCTGAAACACACGACTTCCAAGGGAATGATCCTGATATTCTTCCATCTGAAATCCTCCGACTATAATCTACAATACAACATGCAGTTCCCTACATACACTTTCTATTTTGGCAATTAATTCTTCATCTGTCAAGACCGTAACGCGTCCGTCCTCATACTGTTTATCAACCCATTCTTTCAGACGATGTACCAGTTCCGAATTTTTATCAACTTTCCGTTCTTCCGGAAGTTTAAAATACGCATTGATCCAATATGCGATCCCCGCTGTTCCGGATGTATTGGAAACCGACACCAGTGCGGGACGGTTTAAAAATTTATCCGTATCAAAAATATTGTATATTTCCTCATTTTTCAACATGCCGTCCGCGTGAATCCCCGCACGCGTCACATTAAAATTCTTACCTACGAAAGGCGTTCTTGAAGGTACAGTATATCCGATTTCTTTCTCATAATATTCTGCAAGCTCCGTGATCACAGTTGTATCCATACCATCCAAAGTTCCGCGAAGCTGCGCATACTCAAATACCATTGCCTCAAGGGGAGTATTTCCGGTTCTTTCCCCGATACCAAACAATGAACAGTTTACACCGCACGCCCCGTAAAGCCACGCTGTCGTTGAATTATTCACCGCTTTATAAAAATCATTATGTCCGTGGAATTCGATCAGTTCACTTGGAACACCGGCATGAGTCATTAAGCCATATATGATTCCCGGAATCGATCTTGGAATTACAGCTCCCGGAAAATTCACTCCGTATCCCATCGTATCACAAACACGGATTTTTACCGGTATTTTATATTCATCCATCAATTTCATTAATTCCATACAAAACGGAATCACAAATCCGTAAATATCCGATCTCGTAATATCTTCCAGATGACATCGCGGACGAACTCCCGTCTCCATACACTCACGAACTACAGTAAGATAATGTTCAAGGGCCTCTTTTCTCGTCATTTTCAACTTATAAAAAATATGATAATCCGAACAGCTTACAAGAATCCCCGTCTCTTTTAATCCGATCTCCTTCACAAGCTCAAAATCTTTTTTGCTTGCTCTGATCCAACTCGTAATCTCCGGAAATTCATACCCTTTTTCCAGGCAGCGATAGACAGCATCTCTGTCTTTTTTACTGTATAAAAAGAATTCGCTCTGCCGTACTTTTCCTTTCGGGCCGCCGAGTCTGTGCAAATATTCATAAATCGAAACAATCTGTTCAGTCGTATATGGAGCTCTCGACTGCTGACCATCTCTGAATGTTGTGTCTGTGATCCATATTTCATCCGGCATATTATGAGGTACAATCCTGTCATTAAATGCAATCTTCGGAATCTCATCATAATGAAACAAATTACGAAATACATTCGGTGTATCCACATCAACAAGGGGATACATATGTTCTTCTAATTCAAGCAAGTTCGTATGCTTATTCAAAAATACTTTTCTGTTTTCCATCAAATTTCCTCCTATGATTGCATCTTTTTATATGTATACACGTATATATGTATGCTATACATACTCTTGCACCTCGTGCTCAGATATATGTATTCTTGTATAATTGTATACAAATATACAAAATATGTCAATCCTTCATTAAAGTATTTTATTATACAAAAGTAACAATTCTGCCTGCGCTATTCACGAACCCTTACTGTATAGCCGGACTGTTACATACAAAAAGAGAGCGCAAACAGTTCTGTCATTCACACTCTCTTTCTCAACGATATCTAATTTATTTTACTCTCTTCACAGTAAGAGTTCACTTATCTGATCACTCTTACTTCAACACGCCTTCTACCGCTGCTAACTGCGCTTCCACATCTTCTGAAACTGTTCCATCCACATCAAGCATCGTATATGCGTATTCTTTACGGCTTTTATTTGTCATAACTTCAATATTCATATTCTTTTCAGCCAAAAGAGCGGTGAACTGTCCGATCATATTCGGAATATTTTTATGAAGGATTGTAATTCTCTCTCCTTCTCCTTTCGCTCCCATATCGCAATCCGGGAAGTTTACAGAATGTGTGATATTTCCATTCTCGAGAAAATCTTTCACCTCTGCCGCAGCCATTTTAGCACAGTTATCTTCCGACTCCTCTGTAGATGCACCAAGATGCGGAATCACGATCGCGCCTCTGACACCGACTATCTCTTTTGTCGGGAAGTCCGTTACGTAGCAGCGCACTTTCTCCGATACAAGCGCGTCTACGATGTCTTCCTGATTCACAAGAACATCTCTGGCAAAATTCAAAATAACAACGCCTTTTTTCATAAGACTGATAGCGTCTTTGTTGATCATACCTTTTGTATCTTCCAATGCAGGCACATGAACTGTAATATAATCACACTCTTTATAAATTTCATCTGCTGTTTTCGCGTGATGAATATTGCGCGACAATCTCCATGCCGAATCAACAGAAACATATGGATCATATCCATAAACTTCCATTCCAAGATGAACGCTGCATTTGCCACAAGAACACCTATCGCGCCAAGACCTATAGCGCCAAGTTTTTTCCCTTCAAGTTCTGTTCCTGCGAATACTTTTTCTTTTTCTCTGTGATCTTTGCAATATCGCCATCCTCTTCGTATTCCTGAACCCAGTTGATTCCTCCGATAATATCTCTTGCTGCCAAAAGCATTCCCGCAATCACAAGTTCTTTTACGCCGTTTGCGTTTGCTCCCGGCGTATTGAATACAACAACCCCTTCTTCGGCACAGCGTTCAAGCGGTATATTATTCACACCTGCGCCGCACGGGCGATCACTTTCAAGTTTTTATCAAACTCCATCTCGTGCATCTTTGCGCTTCGCACAAGAATAGCGTCTGCTCCTTTTGCAGTCTCCACATTCACATAATTTTCATCCAGCTGATCAAGTCCTACTGCCGAAATTGGATTTAAGCAATGATATTTATACATGATTATGCATTCTCCTCTTCAAATTTTTTCATAAATTCCACCAGAGCCACAACGCCTTCATACGGCATCGCATTGTAAATACTTGCGCGCATTCCGCCGACTGATCTGTGTCCTTTTAAGTTCTCAAGTCCTGCTTCTTTCGCTTCTTTTACAAATTTAGCATCAAGATCTGCATCTCCTGTTACAAACGGAACATTCATAAGGGAACGATCTTTTTTGACAACTGTTCCTTTAAACATTTTACTCTGATCAAGGAAATCATAAAGCACTTTCGCCTTTTTCTCATTTTTCTCTTTGATCGCAGCAAGTCCCCCCTGTGCTTTCAGCCATTTAAACACTTTTCCGCAAATATAAATTCCATATGCCGGAGGTGTATTATAAAGCGATTTTGCATCAGCATGTGTCTTATATGTAAGCATTGTCGGCGTTCCTTCAAGCACATCTTCTGTAATGAGATCTTCACGGATAATCGCAATTACAACACCTGCAGGTCCTATATTTTTCTGAACTCCGCCATAGATCATTCCATATTTTTCTACATCAACCGGCTCTGAAAGGAAACAGGACGACACATCAGCGATCAATGTTTTTCCCTTTGTGTTCGGAAGTTCTTTAAACTTCGTTCCGTAAATCGTATTGTTTTCACAAATGTATACATAATCCGCATCTTCCGAAACAGGCAGGTCGGAACAATCCGGAATATATGAGAAAGTCTGATCTTCCGAAGACGCAATCCGATTTACCTTCCGTATTTTTCTGCCTCTTTCGCCGCTTTTTTCGCCCACTGTCCTGTAATAATATAATCAGCCACTCTGTTCTTCATAAAATTCATCGGGATCATAGCAAATTGCTGAGACGCTCCTCCCTGCATGAACAACACCTTATAATTATCCGGTATATTCATCAGATCTCTCAAATCCTGTTCTGCCGAATTAATGATCTCCTCAAACGCTTTCGACCTGTGGCTCATCTCCATAACTGACATTCCTGTTCCGTTGTAATCAAGCATTTCTGCGGCAGCCTCTTTCAATACCTCTTCCGGCAGCACGGCCGGTCCTGCTGAAAAGTTATATACTCTGCTCATTTTCCTCCTCCTGTTTTATTTTAATTTATTTGTTTTTATAATTACACATATGCCCATGCAGACTTTTACATGTCATCTTCGTCAAACGCTTCACTGATTGCGGCCCCGGGCGCTACCATAGGCCACACTTTATCATCACTGTCTATCTGGCAGTCAATCACAACCGGACGATTCAATGTCAGCGCTTTAGAGAACGCCTCCTTAAATTCTTCCTGCGACACAGCCCGCATTCCTTCTGCTCCCATAGCTTCTGCAAGTTTCACAAAATCAACTGCATCTCTGAGCACGGTAGCCGAATACCTCTCATCATAAAAGAGATCCTGCCATTGACGAACCATCCCAAGCACATGATTATTCACTACAACTTGTATAATCGGAATATTGTGCCGGACTGCAGTCGCAATCTCATTCATATTCATTCGGAAACATCCGTCTCCCGCAATATTTACTACGATTTTATCCGGACATCCTGTCTTTGCGCCAAGCGCCGCTCCAAGACCATATCCCATCGTTCCAAGTCCGCCTGACGTAAGAAGGGTTCTCGGTTTTGTATATTTATAATACTGTGCAGCCCACATCTGATGCTGTCCCACTTCCGTAACAATGAGCGCTTCACCGTTTGTCTGACGATAGATCTCTTCTACAAGAAACGGTCCCGATAATACATTCGGATGATATTTCAGAGGATATTTTTCTTTATACCTTGTATTTTTTCAAGCCATTCTGCATGATTCTGCTGTTTTAAACGCTTATTAAGCGTCTTTAAAACATCTTTTAGATCGCCGATGATTTCTTCCGTAATCAAAACGTTTTTTATTAATTTCAACCGGATCGATATCTAACTGTATAATTTTGCATTTTTTTGCAAATTTTTCTGTATTCCCCGTCACACGATCACTGAACCTTGCCCCCATAACAACCAAGAGGTCACATTCACTTACTCCGAAATTGGACGCTTTCGTTCCATGCATGCCAAGCATACCTGTATACCGCGGATCTGTTCCCGGAAAAGCGCCTTTGCCCATAAGAGAATCCGTAACCGGAGCATCCAGCTTGTCAACAAACTCTTTTAATTCTTGACTCGCCCCTGAAAGAACCGCTCCGCCTCCGACGAAAACAAACGGTTTTTCTGCTTCTTCCAACATAGAAATCACCCGGTCAAACCGTTGTTCATCCATCCTCGGAGTTTTTCTCGAGGAATCTTCCTTTGTGCATTTTTCCAATTCTTCCGGAATATATTCCGTTACTTTAGCCGTAATATCTTTCGGTATATCGACAAGCACCGGCCCGGGACGTCCTGTCTTTGCAATCCGAAATGCCTTACGGATAGTATCCGCCAATTTTGTCACATCTTTTACAATAAAACTATATTTCGTAATCGGCATTGTAATTCCCGCTATATCTATTTCCTGAAAACTGTCTTTTCCAAGAAGTGATACCCCTACATTGCAGGTGATTGCCACAATAGGAATTGAATCCATATATGCCGTTGCAATTCCGGTAACAAGATTCGTCGCCCCCGGTCCGCTCGTAGCAAGCAGACGCCGACTTTTCCCGTTGCTCTCGCATATCCGTCAGCCGCATGAGAAGCCCCTTGTTCATGGGAGGTAAGGATGTGCCTGATTTCATCCCGATGTTTGTACAATTCATCATATACATTGAGAATCGCACCGCCCGGATAGCCGAAAACCGTGTCTACTCCTTGTTCTTTCAAACATTCTATTACAATTTCTGCTCCATTTAACTGCATGCCATAACTCCTTTAAACATCCTGTATCTCTTATCCGCACAGCCTGTAACCGCGCTCTTATTTTTCTTTCGGTATTTCCAGAATCGCACCTCTGTTTCCGGATGTGACCATAGACGCATATCTTGCCAGATATCCGGTCTTTACTTTCGGTTCTCTCGGCTGCCATTTTTCTCTTCTCTTCTTCAGTTCTTCTTCTGAAACTGCCAGATTCAAAGATAAATTCGGAATATCAATCTGTATAATGTCTCCCTCTTCTACAAGAGCGATCGGTCCTCCCACCGCCGCTTCCGGAGAAACATGACCGATAGATGCGCCTCTTGACGCGCCGCTGAAACGTCCGTCTGTAATAAGCGCTACTTCCGAGCCGAGTCCGTATCCTGCAATCGCCGAAGTCGGATTGAGCATCTCCCGCATTCCCGGACCGTCCTTCGGTCTTCATAACGGATCACGATCACATCCCCCGGATTGATCTTTCCTGTTTTGATTGCTTCCGTTGCCTCTTCATCACTTTCAAAAATACGGGCAGGACCTTCATGTACAAGCATCTCATCGCAGACAGCAGATCGTTTTACAACGCTTCCGTCAGGTGCAAGATTTCCTTTTAACACAGCCAATCCACCTGTTTCACTGTATGGATGATCGATCGGACGAATTACATCGGGATTTTTATTTTCGCATCCCGCAATGTTCTCCCCAACTGTCTTGCCGGTTACTGTCAGACAATCTGTATGAAGAAGTCCTTTTTTATTCAGCTCATTCATAACCGCATAGACTCCGCCTGCCTCATTAAGGTCTTCGATATATGTATGGCCTGCCGGAGCAAGATGACAAAGGTTCGGCGTCTTCTCACTGATTCCGTTCGCAAAATCAATCTCAAAATCCATTCCTATCTCATGTGCGATTGCCGGAAGATGAAGCATACTGTTTGTCGAACATCCAAGAGCCATATCGACTGTAAGAGCGTTCAAAATCGCATCTTCCGTCATAATATCTCTAGGTCGGATATTGTTTCTCACAAGCTCCATAATCTGCATTCCCGCATGTTTTGCAAGCTGAAGTCTCGCAGAATATACCGCGGGAATCGTTCCGTTTCCACGAAGTCCCATTCCCAATGCTTCTGTCAGACAATTCATGCTATTGGCTGTATACATTCCGGAACACGAACCGCACGTCGGACATGCTTTATTTTCAAATTCATAAATTTCTTCATCGTTCATTTTGCCTGCCGCATAAGATCCGACCGCTTCAAACATGCTTGACAAACTTGTCTTTTGCCCTTTTACATGTCCTGCAAGCATCGGTCCTCCGCTCACAAAGATCGTAGGTATATTGACACGCGCAGCAGCCATAAGAAGTCCCGGCACATTTTTATCACAGTTCGGAATCATAACAAGACCGTCAAACTGATGTGCCATTGCAAGCGCCTCTGTTGAATCTGCGATAAGATCTCTCGTAACAAGAGAATATTTCATGCCGATATGTCCCATCGCAATACCGTCGCAAACAGCAATAGCCGGAACCATAATCGGTGTTCCTCCTGCCATTGCAACTCCCATTTTTACCGCTTCTGTAATTTTATCAAGATTCATATGCCCGGGAACAATCTCATTATAAGAGCTTACAACTCCGATCAGCGGTCTGTCTAACTCCTCCTGCGTCATTCCAAGCGCATTAAATAAAGAACGGTGCGGCGCCTGCTGCACCCCTTTTTTCACTGTATCGCTTCTCATTATCCTATGCCTCTCTTTCACGTTTTATATATAAGAACAGATTCGTTCTCCCATCTCTTTTGTTCCGATCTGCGTCATTCCTTCTGACATAATATCAATCGTCCGGTATCCTTCCTCGAGTACTTTCTCTACCGCCGCCTCAATCGCATCTGCTTCTTGATCGAGATCAAACGAATATCTAAGCATCATCGCCGCCGATAAAATTGTAGCAATCGGATTTGCGATTCCTTTTCCCGCAATGTCGGGAGCCGAACCTCCGCTCGGTTCGTAAAGGCCGAACTTTGTATCGTTTAAACTTGCGCTTGCAAGCATTCCGATTGAGCCGGTCACCATACTCGCCTCATCAGATAAAATGTCACCAAACATATTTTCCGTTAATATTACATCAAATTGTGCCGGATCCTTCACAAGCTGCATAGCCGCATTATCCACTAACATATGTTCAAGCGTTACTTCCGGATATTCTTTCGCAACTTCTTCAACAATTTTTCTCCATAATCTTGAAGAATCCAATACATTCGCCTTATCAAGCTTGTCACTTTTTTCCGACGTTTCATCGCAATGTCAAATCCGCGCTTCGCAATTCGCCTTATCTCCGTTTCACTATATGTAAGCTCATCTCTTGCAACGAGAACTCCGTCTTCTTCTTCCGTACTTCTTTTTCCGAAATAGAGTCCGCCTGTCAGCTCCCGCATGATCATCATATCAAAACCTTGTTCTGCAATCTCCTCTTTGAGCGGGCAGGCTCCTTTTAATTCACTGTAAAGAACTGCCGGGCGCAGATTTGCAAAAAGGTTTAACCCCTTTCTAAGCTGTAAAAGCCCCGCCTCCGGACGTTAGACGGTTCCAGACGATACCATGGCGATGTCTTTGCATCTCCTCCTATCGATCCCATCAATACGGCATCACTTTTTTTCGCCTGTTCCAATGTTTCTTCCGTAAGAGGCACTCCGTTTACATCAATGGATGCTCCTCCCATCAAAAGCTGAGTATATTCTATCTGATGCCCGTAAACTTCTGCCGTTTTATCGAGCACTTTCATCGCCTCATCTACAATCTCCGGACCGATTCCGTCGCCTTTGATCACACCGATGTTCATATCCATAATTTCCCGTCCCTCCAACTAAAATGTTACTGTTTATAATACAGCATTTTTTATACACGTTTCAAGTATTTGCGTCTAAAAATTAGAGTGTACTCTGTGATTTTTCAAATTCACGCGCTAAAGTGATGAATTTGAAAAAATCAGGGAGATTTGAAAATATTTCAAAATTCTCCCTGATCTCATAATGCAAAATAATTGACTTAAAATCAATCTGCATTCGGTTTTCAATCTGAGCAATCGCAGCTTTCTGCATCGGAATACGACAGTTTTTATTATTTCCGAACTCTACAATCACATCTTCATCTGTAATATCAATGATGACTCCGTAAAAACCGCTTGTCGTCAGAGCTGTGTCTCCGACCTCCATAGAAGCCAGCATCTGCTGGATACGTTTCTGTTCTTTTTTCTGTGGACGCATAAGCAAAAACCACATTACACCGATAACTACAAGCCAAAGAACAAGCATTGTTACCATTTCACCCATGATTATAATTTCCTCCTAACTTTCCTAACGCAATAAGACTACTATACACAACTTTCTTCCATACTTCAAGGATATTTTTCAAAATACTGAAGTAACTTGAAATAAACATAATTTTGAGAAGCTTATCCGGTTATTGCATCATACCTTCCAGTTTTCTCTTTTTATAAGCCTTATACTCTCCCGCTTCAATCGCTTCTCTGATTTCTTCCATCATCGTATTATAAAAATACAGGTTATGAAGAACGCAAAGACGCATCCCGAGCATTTCTTTTGCTTTTAACAGGTGACGGATATATGCTCTGCTATAACTTCTGCATGCCGGACATCCGCATCCTTCTTCGATTGGACGGTCATCTAACTCATACTTTGCATTGAATAAGTTCATTTTTCCATGATTTGTATAAACATGCCCGTGCCGCCCGTTTCTGCTCGGGTATACGCAGTCAAAAAAGTCCACTCCTCTGTCTACCGCCTCCAAAATATTCGCCGGAGTTCCCACTCCCATCAAATAGGTCGGCTTATTTTCAGGAAGATGAGGAACAACCGCATCCAGAATACGGTACATATCTTCATGACTCTCTCCTACTGCAAGACCGCCTACCGCATAACCGTCCAGATCAAGCTCCGCGATCTGTCGTGCGTGCTCCACGCGGATATCTTCATAGATTCCGCCTTGATTAATACCAAAAAGCATCTGGTTATGATTAATCGTATCTTCCAAAGAATTCAGCCTGTTCATTTCCGCTTTACATCGTTTCAGCCATCTTGTCGTTCTCGCCACCGAATGGACCATATACTCTCTGTCCGCTACGCTTGAGGGACATTCGTCAAACGCCATCGCGATCGTAGACGCAAGATTAGACTGAATCTGCATACTTTCTTCCGGACCCATAAAGATTTTACGTCCGTCTATATGAGAGTGAAAATGAACTCCTTCTTCTTTAATCTTGCGCAATGATGCAAGTGAAAACACTTGAAATCCGCCTGAGTCCGTGAGAATCGGCTTATCCCAATTCATAAAGCGATGCAGACCGCCCATTTTTTTCACGATTTCATCCCCCGGTCTGACATGAAGGTGATATGTATTTGACAGTTCAACCTGCGTTTTAATCTGACGGAGATCATCTGTTGATACGGCTCCCTTAATTGCCGCCGCCGTTCCTACGTTCATAAAAACCGGCGTCTCGATCGTTCCGTGTACCGTATGGAACCTCCCTCTTTTTGCCATACCGTCTTTTTTTAGCAATTCGTACATGTATATAACCTCTGATTTCTGTTTTTCAATAAATTCTAAGTCTTATCATTTACATTAATAATGAAGAACAACCGGCGTTCCCGCGCTAAGCATATTAAATAAAGCTCCCGCCTGATCTACCGGCATATTAACACAGCCGTGAGAACCATATGACTGATATCTCGAACCGCCGAATGCTGTCTGCCAGTCTGCATCATGAAAGCCATGTCCTTGATAAGTAAACGGCATCCAGTAGCGGACATACGTTTCGTAAATCGGTTTCCCTGTTTCCGGATCTTTTTCACCGATTAATTTTGAATCCGGTTCTGTATAAAGAATCGAATATACACCTGCCGGAGTCGCATGCTTCGCATCGGGAAGGCCTGTAACAACATCTGTCTCCAGTGCGATCGCCCCGTTTACAATATACCACATATGCTGTGCGGAAAGGTCCACCTCAAGGTACGTCGTTCCCCAGTCTTGTGCCGCATGAGATGCCGCTGTCTTTTCATATGCAGGTTCTCTTGTCACAACTTCTCCGTTTTTAATACTTGCGATCAAATTCTGCGTTTCTGCCTCTTCGTCGATCGACCAGCCGTAAGTACCTCCTGATACTTCCACTGTCTTTCCTGTCGGAGAAGTGATCGTTCTCGTTGTTCCGACTGTATCATAAGTTTTTCCGAAATCTCTCATCCATGCCCGGACAGCTTCTTCATTGAATGTTACATTCATATCAGCATCCGCCGAAACCCATGTCGAAATAAGAGCTTTGTCTACAACTACATTTTCTTTCATCGGATAGGTAATACTTGCCTGACAATATTTATTCATATCGTCACACGCTTTTTGAACTTCTTTTGATTCCGTTGTATATTTAGGTACTTTATAGCATTTTTCATTCAGAAGATTTAATTCCGGTTCAAAATTGGTAATATACTCTTTGATCTTTTTAGTCAAAATTTCCATATCTACCGCACTTCCATACACTTCCGGCTCTACTTTGAATGATTCACCGTCAAATTTAGGATATGCAGATACCGGTTCCGTCTGCTCTGCTTTCACTGCCTGAATCGACCCGATTGCTTTACTCAGTGCATCCTCATTATAATCAACGTTGATCGTCACTTCTGCGCTGGATTTGAAAAAGCGCTCGTATCCACAGAAGAGGATTCTGATTTTTCAATGCGTCTTTTACACTATCATCTTTTTTATACGTCATTGAAATTGCCTCTCCATTAATCTCGTCCGTCTTATTATCAGCTTCTATAATCTTCAAAGAATACCCTTCCACTTGGTCTTTCATATATGCTACGACATCCGATTCTGTTTTCCCCGAAAAGTCTTTTCCGTTAATTGTTGTATTAATATAGAAATGACTGATAAAAAACGCCGAAATACCAAGGTATATCACGAG
>ENA-OQCP01000073-OQCP01000073.1-human-gut-metagenome-genome-assembly--contig:-NODE-73-length-36117-cov-3.770603_pt1 | contig 36117 bp, 50 predicted proteins | sample MGYA00242760_ERZ504583 | MGnify/ENA primary metagenome ERZ504583 (study PRJEB26092, sample SAMD00036308) | human gut metagenome | host: Homo sapiens | study: EMG produced TPA metagenomics assembly of...
CGCCGGGTGATTTTCAAACTCGACGCCGATTTTGAATATTTACAGAATCAATATTTCAGAGAAACCATGCAATGCGGGTTGCCCATCGAAAGGCAGGTGACGGAATAAACTTTTCCGCCGACTTCGAGCGGATGAGAAATCACGGTGTCCGATTCAATAAGCGCGGGAATATCCCTGCTTTTCAGCATTGGTGCCCCCATGTTTACCTGCGCCGAGGTGACCTTTCCGTCCGTCTTATATATATTAATGTATTTTATTCCGCTGAGAGTCTCCAAAGATATCATATCTTTGTCGGTCATTTTGCTGTCGCAGACATACTTTGCGACGCAGCGCGCGGCGTTGCCGCACATCTTCGCCCGTGACCCGTCGGAATTGTAGATATCCATTTTGAAATCCGCCCTGTCGGACGGCAAGATCAGCACAAGCCCGTCTGAGCCAATGCCGAAATGGCGGTCGCTCAAAAATTTCGCCGCAGCGGGAGGGTCGTCTATCGATTCATCAAAACAGTTGACATATATGTAGTCGTTGCCCGTGCCCTGCATTTTGGCGAATTTCATTCACAAGACCCTTTTCATTTATATATTAGCGAGCTCGCTGAGCAGATGCCGCGCGGTGGCGGTTATAGAACTGCTCTCGTTCATGCTCCTTCTTCTAATATATGCGTATGCGTCCTCTTCAGACACCCCGTTTACTTTCATATATAAATGTTTTGCCTTGTCGATTATCTCCTGATCCGCCGTGTTGCGCTGACCGCCCGAGCGTATGCGCGACTCGGACGAGGAGCGGAGCAGCTTTTCTATTGCGCTGCGAAATTCAGGACGTGAGAGCGGCAGGGTCATGCACTGCACGTTGCTCATGCCGAACAGCGGGGACTGGGCGGAGGATATAAGCAATATCATATCGGCGCCCGGCGGGAGCAGACGAAGCATGGCGGCGGGCGCCATGTCGGTCAGACGGTGGCAGATTATTATAGCGAGGGGAGACGCTGAGCGAAATCGAGGGTCTGCGAAGCAGAGCGGCACTCGATGACGCCCATTATTCCCATTTCCGCAACGAAGCCGCGCAGCTGCGCGCGCACCTTGTCGGATGACGATGCTATAATAATATCGCGCACCATTTATCCCTCCCTCGCGGTGCGTCAGTCTGTTAGAAAAATCAGCTCTCCTGCACGTTCTTTATGATATCGTTGATAGTCGTTCTGAGCGCAGAGTCGGTGTCGCTCTCTTTCTTTATCTCGTCAAGGGCGTAGAGCACCGTTGAATAGTGCCTGCCGCCGAACTCCGCGCCGATAGCCTTGGCGGAAAGTCCTGTGACCTCGCGCACGATGTACATCGATATCTGGCGGTATTTTGAAGTCTGTGCGTCCTTCTTCTTCGAGCGCAGATCCTCGGGATTTGCGCCGTAGGTGCGCGCGACCTCGGTTATTATCTTGTCCACAACGACGGGAATAGGCTTGTTGTCGCTGAGAATATCCCTTATCGCCTGCTGAGCGGTGGCGGTGTTGACATGCGCGCCCTGTATCTGGACATAAGCCTGCATCTTCTTGACCGCGCTCTCAAGCTGGCGGATGTTGTTCTTGAGCTTCTGCGCTATGTATTCAACGACATCGTCGCTGATATCGAAGTTAAGCGCGTCCGCCTTGCGCTTGACTATGAGCATACGGGTCTCGAGATCCGGCGGCTGAACGTCCGCGAGCAGACCCCACTCAAAGCGGGTGCGCATTCTGTCCTCAAGCTGAGGCATATCCTTCGGCGGACGGTCAGATGACAGAACAATCTGCTTGCCGTCCTGCGTCAGGGCGTTGAAGGTATGGAAGAATTCCTCCTGCGTGCGCTCTTTGCTCGCGATGAACTGAACGTCGTCCATCAGAAGAACATCGACCTTGCGGTATTTGTTCTGGAATTCCGTTGTTGTGCGGTGGTTGAGTGCTTCGATAAACTCGTTGGTGAATTCCTCGCCGTCGGTGAGGACTATCTTCATCGACGGGTCGTTTCTTTTTATCTCGTGGCATATGGCGTTGAGCAGGTGCGTCTTGCCGAGTCCCGAGTTGCCGTAGATGAACAGCGGGTTATACGCCTTGCGGGGTTCGCCGCGACTGCCTGCGCCGCCGCATGGGCGAACTTGTTTGACGCGCCGACAACGAATGTGTCGAATGTGTTTTCAAAATAGTTTGAGGCGCGCGTGCTGCCGTCTATCTCCGATGAGCCGCCGCAGAGCCCGAGGAGTCAGACTGCGAATATCCCTCGCCCGGCGCTATGAATTCGACATCGACATCGAGACCGAGCGCGTTCAAAAATGCGCTGTGAAGCGTGCCGCCGAACTTCTGCGCGAGGATGCGGCGCTTGAATTCCGCCGTTGTCATGAGCACGGCGCGGCTGCCGTCAAAGCTTATCGGCTCAAGTTCGCTGAACCAGACGTTGTAGATAGATTCGGAGTTTGTCTGCCTGAGATAGTCGGAGATACCTGCCACAGCTCGTTGAATGAATCCATTAGTGAACTTCCCCCATCATAATACTTTATAATAGGATAGAGTATATCATAAAACCCCCTTTTTTCAACAAGCAGTTTGCACAAGGACGCAAAAAATGATTGACATTGATGTGAAGTATGATATATAATAGTAGCTTGCAAGGGTAGGCGAAAGCGTTATACCCATATCTGCACATAAGATCACGGCGGTACGAGTGCCACCAAAGCGCCCGCCGGTGACTAATATCCTGTGAAACGGAGGTTACCGCAAATGAAAAGAACTTACCAGCCCAAGAAGCTGCACCGTAAGAAGGAGCACGGCTTCCGCAAGAGAATGTCCGACAGAAACGGACGCAAGGTTCTTTCCCGCCGCAGAGCGAAGGGAAGAAAGCAGCTCACCTATTGATCGGCCTTTTTAAAGGTCTTTTAACAGGTCGAGCGGATTATTGCCACGGATGGATTGATTGCTTTGGCAGAATATCAGACGCTCAAGCTTAACAGCGATTTTCGCAGGACTTACGGGCGCGGCAAATCAGCCGCTGACCCGGTGCTTGTCACATATGCGCTCAGGAACCGTTACGGTGTCATGCGCATCGGGATAACCACCGGCAAAAAGCTCGGAAATGCGGTGGAGCGCAACCGGTGCCGCCGGATAATTCGCGCGGCTTTCCGGCAGCTCGAAGGCGAGTGCTGCGGGGGATGGGACATTGTATTTGTCGCCCGTCATAAGACGGTCTCCCGCAAGAGCACCGACATCGAGCGGTCAATGCGCAAACAGCTGGGAGCCTTGGGTGTTATCGGTATATCTGCAGGAGTGAAAGTTGTGAAGTGAAAATGAAGGACATACTGATAAAACTTATTCAGTTTTACAGAAAGCATATCTCACCGCAGCTGCCCGATATGTGCAGGTACTATCCGACCTGCTCTCAGTATGCGATAGAGGCTCTTGAAATACACGGAGCGTTCAAAGGCTCTCTGCTGACTGTTGCCAGACTTCTTCGCTGCAATATCCTATTCCCCGGCGGTTATGATCCCGTCCCTCCCAAGAGGGACAAAAAATCCAACCGGAGGACTCACAAATAATGGACGCCATTTACACGACATTGGGTATCCCGTTCGGATATGTTCTCAGGTTCATATTCGAAGCCGTTGACAATTACGGTCTTGCACTCATCCTCTTCACCCTCTTCGCAAGACTTCTTATGATTCCCACTTCTATCTACCAGACTAAGGGTACCGTCAAGACGCAGCGCCTTCAGCCCAAGATCCGCAGAATAAACGCCAAATACAAGGGCGATCAGAAAAAGATTCAGGAAGAGACTCAGGCTCTCTACCAACGCGAAGGACACAATCCCATGAATATGGCTGCCTGCCGCTCGCCATCCAGTTCATCATCATCTTCGGTCTTATCGGCGTTATCTATCACCCCCTCAAGTGGGCGCTCGCGATCGATGATACAACAATCAATTCGCTGACAGAAATAGCAAAAGGACTCGCTGAATATAACGCAAAGACAGGTAAGCAGACTATCGAGCTTTTTGTTATCAACCATATCAATGAGATAAGACCATCGCGCTCTCAAAGGGCATCAGCTCGGGAGTTATCGACAGCATCGCGAACTTCAACTTCACCTTCCTCGGCATACCGCTGGGCGAGATTCCGTCGATAAAAGAGCCCGGAATCCTCTGGGTCATCCCCATTCTCTCGGGTCTTACTTCTCTCGCAACGAGCCTCTTCTCGATGCTCCAGCAGCGCAAGAACAACCCTGAAATGGCGAAGAACCCGACCATGGGCTGCATGACTTTCGGTATGCCCCTGTTCTCGCTCTATTTCACCTTCCAGTTCCCCGCCGGTATCGGTATCTACTGGATTGCGTCGAACGTTTTCGCGCTCATTCAGACAGTTATCCTTTCGTTCACCCACAGCCCGAAGAAGATGATTGCAAAGGCTATGGTCGATGAGACTGTCGAGCGCCGTTCAAGGAAGAGAATCTCAAGCGCGCACTTGCGCAGAAAAAAGAAGAAAAATAAATTTTCCAGGTGGTGGAAACAGAGATGTTAAAAGAAGCTATCGGAACCGGCGCAACAGTCGATCTTGCAAAAGCTGACGCTATCGCGCAGCTCGGCATATCCGCCGATTCGGATTTTGAAATTGAAGTTCTCGAGATGCCGACGAAGAAGATGTTCGGTCTGCTCGGAACAACTCCCGCAAAGGTCAAGGTGAGCTACGATGCTCCGTCCGAAGCCGGCGCGAAGGAATATCTTGAAAAAATTCTTGCAAGCCTCGGCATTGAGGGCGCAGAGATAAAGATCGAAGAGACTGACGAGGAAGTCAGCATCGCGGTCGAATATGACGGCGACTACGGCGCGGCTATCGGCCGCAGGGGAGAGACACTCGACGCTATCCAGTATCTCGTCCGCCTTGTCGTCAACAGGGGAGCGGACAAGTCGAGAAGAGTCTCGCTCAACATCGGCAACTACCGCGAGAAGCGCGAGGCAACCCTGCGCGCACTCGCTCAGAAGAGCGCAGCAAAGGTCAGAAAGTACGGCAGAAATGTTGTGCTTGATCCCATGAATCCCTATGAGAGACGCATCATTCACACGGCTCTCCAGGATGTTGAGGGCGTGACCTCTCACTCCGTCGGTTCCGAGAATGACCGCAAGGTCGTTATAACTCTCGAAGAGGGCGTGAAGCCCCTCAACGGCGGTTCCAGACCGCCCCGCGGAAACGGACGCGGCGGATATCAGAACCGCGACAGAGGCGGCAGAGGCAGAAATGACCGCCCGCGCAGCGACCGTCCCGTAGCTCCCTCCCGTCCGCCCAGATCCGATGCGGCTTCCGCTTCGAGATACGGCAGGATCGAGCCCATCGCTAAGCAGAACAGCGAAGACTGATAAAAAAACAAAAGCACGGTGTGTCAAAAGATGCACTGTGCTTTTTTGTTGCCCATAAAAACACCCCGCAGACTTGAGCCTGCGGGGTGCTTAACTATTTAATTTTTATTCTTTGCCGAACATCGCTTTGACATTCGAGCCTTTGCAGATGAATATCTCTCTGAAGATTATCATGCTCACGAAAGCTATCGTGCCGCCCATGAGGACATCGCTGAAGAAGTGTGCGCCGACGATTATGCGGCTGACTGCGACCATGCCGGTGTAGGTGATGGCGGCGATCCAGCTGACAGCTCTCTTGCCCTTGCTCTTGACGTTGAAAACATCGAGGAGCATAAGCAGGCAGTAGACCGTGCCGGCGGAGCAGGTGTGTCCGCTCGGGAATGATTTAAGAGCGTCGGTCGTGCCGAAGAGTGCTCTCATCTCGTCCTTTGTGAGGTGCTGACCGTTGGCGACATACCAGCGGGTGAAGTTGTCAAATCCGCCGATCGACTGGCCGCCCTCGCAGTTCATTGCGCGATAACGCATGCGGCCGACGGGCTCTTTGACTGCGGCGATAATGCCGTTGGAAACAGCTGCAACGCAGAGCACCGCGACTGCGAACATAACGAGCTTACCGACGATTCCTCGGAGTAGTTCCTTATGGCGAAGGTTGCAAAGAAGGTCATAAGACCCGCGAAGAACATCGATATGCCTTGAGGAATGCCGCCTTGCGGAACAGCTCGGCCTCGGGACCTATATGCTGGAGCGCATATTTTACGGCGTCGTCGAACATGACGAAGTATGCTGCCGTTCCCGCGACGAGAAGAAGTATCGCAAGAATTTCTTTCCACGGATGCTTTTTCATCTTGCGCATGACCTGCCAGAAGAGAATCTGGAAGCTGAATGCGAGCATGAGATAGACGGGCGACGAGCCGACGGCCTCGAGCACAACGCCGTATACGGTCTCGTTTGTGTAGTAGGTGTGGGCGGCGAGCGCCTTTGCCGTGAGGATGTTGCTGACCTGGAGGTCAGTGAACGTTGCGGTCACGAGCAGAGCGCCGAACACTGCAATGAAAAGCAGCAGGGCGACCCACGATTTTGTTCGTTTTGTCAATGTCAACTCTCCTTTATGTAATGGGTTTCATTTGCAGTTTAATTATAGCAAATTGCATATTTTTGTCAATCTTTATTTGCTGTCCTTGTTGCACTTTATATCATATAATGTAGCGGGCGGGCGTTTTATGCGCAGACAGGAAAAAACTTGCCGCGCGCAGTATCGCCGCAATCCGCTCAAATATATTGCAAGTCCGGTGATTATGTTGTATAATATAGAATATATAAGTATAATTGGGAATCGTGCGGTTTGGAGTGATTTTTCTTATGACGGCGTATCTTGACAACAGCGCCACGACCCCCGTGTGCAGTGAAGCTGTTGAAGCGATGAAAACCGCTGTAACAGAGCTTTGGGGCAACCCATCGTCTGCATCAAAAGGGGATAGAGGCGGACGAAATGCTCGAAAACGCGCGCTCGAATGTGGCGCGCAGGCTCTTCTGCCGGGATGACGAGGTGTATTTCACCTCCGGCGGAACGGAGAGCAACAATCTTGCCGTTCAGGGCGCGGCTCATGCCATGCGCCGGCGCGGCAGACGGATAGTGACGACGAGCGTCGAGCATCCGAGTATAGATGAGACGGTCAAGCATCTCGAAAACGAGGGCTTTGAAGTCATACGCCTCGGCGTTGACAAAAACGGACGTATCAGCGAGCGCGAGCTTTTTTGAAGCCGTGACTCCCGATACGATACTCGTGAGCATCATGGCGGTCAACAACGAGACGGGCACTATTCAGCCCGTCGAAGCGGCGAGAACTGCGGTAACGCGTGCGAAGTCGCCCGCACTTGTTCATTGCGACGCGGTGCAGGCTTTCGGCAAACTGCCGCTCAAGCCCGCGGCGATGGGCGTTGACCTGATGACGGTCAGTTCCCACAAGATACACGGACCAAGGGCGTCGGCGCGCTCTATGTCAAAAAAGGTGTGCGCCTGTCGCCGATAGTTTTCGGCGGCTCGCAGGAGGAAAAGCTGCGCCCTGGCACTCAGCCCATGCCTGCAATAGCGGGCTTCGGCGCGGCGGCTGCGGCTCTGCCTAATCTTGCGGCTGAGCTCAAAGAAGTTACTGAGCTTCGCGACTATATGCTGGACAGACTTCTGGCTCTCGGCGGAGTTGTTATAAACTCGCCCGAGGACGCGCTGCCGTATGTGACCAATATTTCGGTGCTCGGCATAAACTCCGAGCCGATGCTCAACTTCCTCTCTTCGCGCGGCGTCTATGTCTCGAGCGGCTCGGCGTGCTCAAAGGGACATCAGAGCTCGGTGCTCAAAAATATGGGGCTGAGCGACGAAGTTAGAAAGAGCCCGCTCAGAATCAGCTTCTCGCGTTTTACCACAAAAGAAGAGATAGATATGCTCATCGACGGCATTGCCGAGGGGCAGAAAACAATAAGGAAAAATAAGTAAAATAAATAAAAAAGGAATCACAATATGAAGGAAGTTATTCTCATCAAAAACGGTGAGCTTGCGCTCAAAGGACTCAACAGGCGCACTTTTGAAGATATGCTCATGGCGAATATCCGCCGCAGACTCGCGTCGCTCGGCAAATTCACCTGCACCCCCGCGCAGTCGACGATAATAGTTGAAGGACCAGAGGATGCCGATCTCGACGAAGCGACCGAAAGACTTCTCAAGGTCTTCGGCATAGCCGGACTCTCTCGCGCCGCCGCAGTCGAAAAGGATATGGACGTTATTCTCAACACCTGCGTTGAATATACGGCTCCCCTGCTCAACGCCGCATCGACTTTCAAGGTCGAGGCAAAGCGCGCGGACAAGAAGTTTCCGCTCAATTCTCCCGCGATATGCAGAGAAGTCGGCGGGAAAATACTCTCGAAATTCCACCATCTTAAAGTCGATGTTCATAACCCCGATGTTATAATAAACGTCGAGGTGCGCGACAAGTGCGCGTTTATTCACGGCAACCAGCTCAAAGGCGCGGGCGGTATGCCCTCGGGCTCTGCGGGAAAGGCGGCTCTGCTCGTCTCCGGCGGAATAGACAGCCCCGTTGCAGGCTGGATGATGGCAAAGCGCGGCGTGGAGCTGATAGCTATTCACTTCGCTTCTCCGCCCTATACGAGCCAGCGCGCCGAGCAGAAAGTTCACTCGCTTCTGCGCCAGGTCGCAAAATACAGCGGACGCATTATGCTCTTCGTTGTCCCGTTTACTGAGATTCAGGAGCTTATAAAAGATAACTGCCCCGAAGAGGTGTTCACGCTTATCATGCGCCGCATGATGATGCGCATCTCGCAGGAGATTGCGGTAAAAGAGGGCTGCCAGGCGCTGATAACAGGTGAGAGCGTCGGTCAGGTTGCGAGCCAGACCATGCCCGCAATAGCCTGCACAGACGCTGTGACCTCGATGCCCGTATTCCGTCCGCTTATCGGCATGGACAAGGACGAAGTTATTGCGATATCGAGAAAAATTGAGACATTTGATATATCCATCCAGCCCTATGAGGACTGCTGCACTGTGTTCACCCCGAAGCACCCGCGCACCCATCCAACGATAGCCGGAGTCGAAAAGGCGGAGCGCGGCACCGAATGGGACGAGCCCATAAAGCGCGCAGTCGAGGGCACAAAAGTTACGGTTATAAAAGCTTTTTCAAAAGGTGAGTAACAATGGCAGTGTGTGAAATTCTCTGTGTCGGAACCGAGCTTCTGCTCGGCGATATCCTCAATACCAACGAGCAGTTTCTCTCAAAGGAGCTTGCGGCGATGGGCATATCCGTCATGCACCGCAGCTCCGTCGGGGACAATCCCGAGCGCCTCGCGCAGGAGCTGAAAACGGCTCTCGGTCGCAGTGATATTGTTATCACTTCCGGCGGACTCGGCCCCACGGACGACGATCTGACAAAAGAGGTCTGCTGTGAGGTCATGGGTTTTGAACTCAGGGAGGACGAAGACACGGCGGAGCGCATACGCTCATATTTCAAATCAAAGGGCGGCAATATGCCCGAGAACAACCTCAAGCAGGCAATGCTGCCCGTCGGCGGCACCGTGTTTGAGAATAACCACGGCACGGCACCCGGCGCGGCGCTCGAAAAGAACGGCAAGTGCGTTATTATCCTGCCCGGCCCTCCCGGCGAGCTCGTCCCGATGTTCAATGAGAGCGCGCGCGGATTTTTGAAAAAATATTCCGACGGCGCGATAGTCTCACACACGGTCAATATAATCGGCATGGGCGAGAGCTCGGTCGCCGAAGAGATAGAGGATATGTTCGACGCAAAGAATCCGACCGTCGCACCGTATGCAAAAAGCGGCGAGGTGCGGCTGAGGATAACCGCGAAGGCGGAAACCGCCGACGAGGCGGACAAAATGTGCGCGCCTGTAGTTGATGAGATATGCAGCAGGCTCGGCGATGTCGTATACGGCACCGACATGAACAGCATCGAAGAGCGCGTTGTCGCTCTGCTCAAAGAAAAGGGCAAAAAGATAGCGACTGCCGAATCCTGCACGGCGGATATATCCCCAAAAGGCTGACTGATATCCCCGGCGCGTCCGAGGTTTTCGAGTGCGGAATAGTCAGCTATTCGAATGATATAAAAACAAAGCTCCTCGGCGTTTCGCCAAAGACGCTTGAGACCTACGGCGCTGTCAGCGAACAGACGGCGCGCGAGATGGCGCTCGGCGCAAAGCACGTGAGCGGTGCGGATATAGCGATATCCACAACCGGTCTTGCAGGACCGGGAGGCGACGGTATTCTGCCCGGCGGACTGAGCTTTGCGGCGGTCACGGACGGCGAGCGCACAGTCGTCGAAAAGATAGTCACCGGTCATGAAAATGACCGTGAATATAACAGATATGTCACGGCGTCGCGGGCACTTAACCTTGCACGCCTGATGTTGGAAGAGAAAATAAAGTAAACCTGTATCGGAGGAAAGAGTATGTCTGACAAAAACAGAAAAGACGGCGAGTTTTCGCTGCCCGATATGAGGGAGATGTTTGAGCACTACACATCGGTTGAGGACGACGAACCTACGGCACAGCGCAGCGAAATGGAAGATTTCGCGCGCAGATATCTTGACTGCGGCGACGATGAAACCGGGGCGGAGTCACGGCAGGGAAGCGGCACCGTGACCGAAGAAAAAGAGCCGGTATCCGAGCCGGAGTCCGAGCTCGAGCCCATAATCGAGTCCGAGCCGGAGAAACCCGCAGAGCCGAAAAAGGACAATTTGTATAAGTTTATCCCGCCCGACGATCTGAGCGGCGAGGATATTCCGAAAGTGACTGAGCCGGAATACCCGACCGAGCAGGCGCTCGACGATTTCGATATGCCGACAGATTCTACCTTTGCCGTCAACCTCAGCGAGCGCGACCGCGGCTCACTGCGCGAATATGAGCGCGAGGTCAGCGAGAACGAGAAGAATAACGGAAGCGAAAAGGGCTTCAAAAAATTTATAAAGGGCATCATCCCGATGAGGGGCGACGCTGTCTCCGAGATAGTCCGCAAGATAGTCTTTATGGCGGCTATAATCACGGTGTTCGTCAGCGCGGGAATGCTGATAAACACATATCTCATTCAGCCCAATATCGTTGACAACGACATAAAAGATATCAAGCCCAGCGAGGAGCTGACCTGGGACGAGATAAAGGAGAAATACCCGAATGTCAAGTTTCCCGAGGGTATGCAGCTAAAATACGCCGAGGCGTATGCACAGAACACCGACCTCTCGGCTGGCTGAAAATAGACAAGCTCAAGATGGACTTCCCGATTCTCCAGACCGACAACGATTCGTATTATCTCAAACGCAGCTTCACCCACAGATACACGGATCTCGGAAACCCGTTCCTGGCTCATGCCAATTCAATCGAGCCGCTTGACCGTAACAGTATAATCTACGGTCACAGCACCCGCAGCTCGGACAAGATATTCAGCAAGCTCTTTGATTACCGCACCACGCGCGGATTCATAAACAATCCGATAATCGAGTTCAACACCATCTATCACGACTACAAGTGGAAGGTCTACGCGGTGTTTATCACAAATGCGACCACCGCCGAGGACAACGGATATTTCTTCAACTATGTCTGGACGAATATAAGCGAGGCGAGCTTCGAGCAGTATATAGCCGAGCTTGATTCGAGAAAGCTCTACACAACGGGCGTCGATATCAAGCCGACCGACAAGATTCTCACTCTTTCGACCTGCCTGTATGAGTTCGACAATGCACGCCTTGTCGTTGTGGCACGAATGGTGCGCGACGGCGAGAGTGAAGAAGTTGATACTTCGCTCGTCAAGACCAACCCCAACCCGAGATATCCTCAGGCCTGGTATGATAAAGACAAGAAACAGAACCCCTACAAAAACGCAAACAGATGGTATCCCAACTAATGAGGTGATATTTTGAAAAATAAGATCTCGCTCCTGGCTTTTGTCAATCAGCCTCTCCCGCGCAGGGCGATAGCGGAATATGAGTCCGTCTTTGCCGCAGCCTACGGGGAGTGCCGCTTTGAGCAGTTCACGGACAGCCGCGAGCTGTTTTCTGCCCTTGCCGGAGCGTTCGGAGATTCGGAGACTGTGGTTCTCGCGGCTTCCGAGCGGCATTATATCGAGATAAAGAAGCTGCTTTTCGACGCGCTCAGAACAAAAACCGCGTCCTCCGACAGAATAGCCGAAGTGCTTGAAAAGGCGGATGAGGATCAGTGTCTGATGCCTGCCGACGCACAGATACTTGTGACCGACGACGGCAAATACAGCGGCTTTATAGAGAAAAGCGGCAGCCAGACGCTGGTTTTTCTGCCCCTTTCCGACGGCAGATGTGCCAAGTCGCCGAAGAACTGAAATTGGTGTTCCTGCCCGTTGAAAAAGCTGCCGAAAGCGCAAACACTACCGAACCGGATGCGAACGCGCCGGCGAGCCGAGTGCTGAAGAAAAGTGCGATCCGGAAGAGGTCGTTGCGCTCTTGAAAGAGCGCGGACTTTCCGTCGCGGTTGCTTCAAGCAAAAACAGCCCGTTCGTGTTCTCTGTCCTGCCCTATGACGATGAATCGGATTTCGGCGATGCTATATTCGCCCAGTCGGTCGATATCGAGCGGCAGGAGGACGAGAGTCACGGCGAATATATAGCGCATGGCGGGACGCGCCAGAGCGAAGAGCGGCGCGTCAATCGGTGCGGCGATATCGAATGTGTTCCGCAACGATGATGAAAACAGCAAGCATTTCATGCTCATCTGCATAGCGGACGAGAACAAGGCGCGCGTGTTCAAGGTCTTCAGCCGCAAGGGCGAGACCACGCAGGAGTTTATCTACGCCTGCGTCCGCAGGCTCTATTCCGCGCTCGCAGACTATGCGCGCAACGGCTTTGTCATGCACGATGTCAGCACGATGCGTCAATAATAATCACGGACGGCGAACATCACTCTCACCATAAATCGGCTCCGGTGCGCTCGGGCAAAAAGACCGCGCTAATTGTGGCGGCTATTATCCTGCTCGCGGCGCTTATCGGAACTGCGATTACATTTTTGGTCAAGGGCTACGGTTCGCAGGTCAGCGCGGTGCTCATTAACGCACGCGAGTCCGACACAAGCGAGAGCAATACGGTTGAGAACAGCGCGTCGGGCGGCAACACATCGTGGGGGAATACCTCAGAGAGCGATACGGACGGGATAATTGATGATATAGACGATATGATTATTGCCGACGTAGAGCGTCCGAATGGCGACACTGCCGACTCCGGAAAAACAACCGGGGAGCAGACAAATGGCACTGTGCCCGGCTCGATAGCCGAGGCTCAACCGTCCTGACGACGGTTATCTCGACAAAGCCCACGACTCGCCCGAACACGACTGGAAAACCGACTACTAAGCCCACCCAGAAACCGACCGAGACCACGACAAGGCACAGCTCTTCAAAGACGGGTACTTTTGTTTTCACCGTCTACGGTTACGGCCACGGAGTCGGCATGAGCCAGAACGGTGCGTCAGAATATGCGCGCCGCGGCTGGACATACAAGCAGATTCTGCTTCATTATTACAACAACCCCGGCATCAGCCTCGTTAAGGATTCGAATTTACCGAGCAAGGTTACATATAACGGCAAGAGCTATTCGCTCGCCGAATATCTCGGCAAGACTGCATATGCCGAGGTCGGCCCGTCCGCGCCGCTTGAGTCGATAAAGTCGCAGATGGTCGCGATTTACACCTACGCAAAGCGCCAGAATTTTAAGATGACTACCTCAAACCACGCGTTCCGCGAGAGTTACGCCGGAACGAGTTCATCTATTGAAAACGCGATAAAAGCGACGCTCGGCGAATATCTTGCATATTACGGCTCGCCTGCGTTCACTCCGTATTTTTCAACGGCGGCGGGGAAGACGGCTTCGAGCGCGAATGTCTGGGGCGCAGTCAAAACAGCTATCCTTATCTCGCGGGCGGTAGGACAAGCCCCGAGGGCAATGTCAAACGCACGCTGACCATTTCGAGCGAGGAGCTTCGCAAGAAGGTCGAAGCGTATAACGCAAAGGTTGATTCATCAAAGCGCATAACGCTCCAGAGCGATCCTGCGCAGTGGATAAAAATACTCGAGCATGACAGCGCGCGCGGCAGCAGCTGCGGCTATATTTCAAGCATGAGAATAGGCAATCAGACAATGCGCGGCAACGCATTCAGGCTCAACATAATGGGCGCGGCGACGCTCCGCTCGCATTGCTTCACCTTTACTTATACGCCGGACTGATATAAAAGCAAGAGGGCTGCCCGATGCGGCAGCCCTCTTTAAATAGAGGATGAAATTATGAATAAGCAGGAAGTATATGATTTCCTGACAAGCAGGGAAATAGAATACGAAGTGACCGAGCACGGTGCGGTGTTCAATATGGAGGAGATGTCTCATGTTGAACTGCCGCACCCGGAGGCGGACGCGAAGAACTTATTTGTCAGAGACGACAAGAAGCGTAATTATTATCTCATAACTGTCAAGGGCGACAAACGCGTTGACCTGAAAAAATTCAGGGAGGAGCACGGCACACGCCCGCTGAGCTTTGCATCGGAAAACGATCTGATGAGCCTGCTCGGCTTGATACCCGGCGCGGTGACGCCTCTCGGGATACTCAACGACAGCGAGAAGAAAGTGAAATTTTTTCTTGACGAAGAACTTGTCAATGGCGGACTAATCGGAGTCCACCCGAACGACAACACCGCAACGGTGTGGCTGAAAACAACCGATCTTATAGATATAATAAAGGAACACGGAAACGAAATTGAAGCAGTCAGAATATGACTGCAAAAATAAAAATCAAGCCGGGGGAGTAGTAAAGAACTTTCTCGGCTTGCATTGGTTACAGTCTGTCTAGAAAATCGGCTATTGACCTGTTTTCATATGCCGCAGGCATATTTCACTCGTTCCGAAGAACGAATTTCATTGAAAAAAGCACTTGCAACAGCAAGTGCTTTTTCTGGTGGAGATGGCGGTAATCGAAACCGCGTCCGAAAAGGGCTCCCCACAGCTTTCTACGGGCGTAGCCTGTCTTTTAAGATTCCCTCGCCGGAGCGCCGTCAGGCAGGCTCACCGGTTCGGTAGTTCCGTTGTTCATGACGGGTTACGGAGCGCTCACCCGTGCACGTTCACTGCTAATCGACGCCTTGTACCGGGCCGCAGTACTCCCGGCAAAGACGGCTGCTATTTAAGCAGCTTGTAAAACTGTTTTGTTGTCGTTTATTATTTAAACGTATGGGTTTTATAGCGGTCCCACACCGCTGCCCGCTTACCGAAGTTCAACCTCCCCGTCGAAATCCTTTCATCCCCATATATCAAACGGCCTTTGCCGATTGAATCAGAAGTTTTTCATGCTGCGCTCGATATTGCGCGCGGCGTCTTTCTTCGCTGCCGTCTCACGCTTGTCATAGAGCTTTTTGCCCTTGCACAGCCCGACCTCAACCTTTGCGCGCCCCTTGACAAAATATACACTCAGCGGCACGAGGGTCAAGCCCTCCTGCTTCGTCTGACCGAGCAGGCGCATTATCTCGCGCTTGTGCATCAGCAGGCGGCGCACCCTCAGCGGGTCGCGGTTGAAGATATTGCCGTGCTCATAGGGGCTGATATGCATTCCGTTGACGAACAATTCGCCGTCGACTATCGAGCACCATGAGTCCTTGAGATTGAGCTTGCCCTGGCGGATGGATTTGACCTCCGTGCCGCAAAGCTCGATTCCCGCTTCGTATCTGTCGAGCACGAAATAGTCGTGAAAAGCCTTTTTGTTCTGGGCGGCGATCTTTTTCTGTTCTGTGCCCATGGCTTTCACTTCCTTTCCGCACGGGCAGTTTTCGGGAGAATATTATAACGCCCGGCAGAAATTTTGTCAAGGCAATCGACTCTCTTCGACTTATATCCTGCTCTTGAGCCTCACTGCATCAACGAGCAGGGAGTATTTTTTATTTCTCAGCAGCGAAAATTTAAGATTCTCCGGCTTTGAAGAATATTTGTCCGCCCTGCGATCGGTGCACAGCTTATAGATGCCGAGAGATTCGCTCTTTTTTATCAGCTCAACGGTCTCTTTTTTAGATAGAGAGACGGCGTTGGGATAGAGAAAATTGCGGTAGATCATCCTCGCGAGAGAGCATATGAGCGCTTCGCACTCGCCGTCGAGGCAGCCGTCGGCTGATATCATTTGGCGAATCTCCTCTGTAGCGCGGGAGGACATGACGAGATTCTCAAACGAATATGTCCGCGTCAGAGAGGAAGCCGAGGTGCGGTAGTTATAAAGTGCCTCGGGCAGGTAACAAAAAGTGTTGAGCCGGCTCAGCATATGCGCCGAGACGAGCCTGTCCTCGCCGCGGCTGTAGCCTTTGTAATGAGCCGCGTCTATATCATAGTCGAATTTATCGCGCCTTATGCACTTGCAGCAAAGTGAGTTGAACTTCGAGCGCAGCAACAGCTCCCAAAGCTCTTTTTTGCTGTCTTTATTATTAAAAGTGCGCTCGCCGTCGAATGTCTTTTCATGCGTGATATTTTCGCCGTTTATTTTATTATAGTCAAAGAATATCATGTCCGGCGCGCACTGCTCGATTTTTTCGCTCAATCTCGAAAACAGCTCGGGCGAGACGGTGTCGTCCGAATCAAAGACGATGAAATAGTCCCCACGCGCATTCTCAAACGCAGTCTTTCGCGCGAGTAATACACCCTGATTCTCCGTGTGAATGACACGCACACGGCTGTCTTTTTCTGCGTATTCGTCGCAGATGCAGCCGCTTTTGTCCGTCGAGCCGTCGTCAACTATGAGCAGTTCAAAATTTTTGTAGCTCTGATTGAGGACGGAATCCAGACATTCGCGAAGATATTTTTCCGTGTTGTATACGCACACCGCGGCGGTAAAAAATACAGGCATATTTATCCTCCGTCAGATGTCCGCGCAGCAGCATTTCGAGCGGCGCTTCTGCTTGCTGTGCTCGTCGCGCAGGGTGCTGTCTATGGCTATTCTGCGGATGATATCCTTGACGGTTATGTCAAGCTCGCTGTTTTCTGAGTAGTCCGCCGCAAAGGCGAAGTCAACTCGGTTGTGATAGAGCAGGTCGCTCACGCCCTCGAGCTGGCGCGGTTCGTTGTTGTGGACGGCTATAGAATATCCGCCGTATGCCTTGACCATCTTCATGCACGGGACATCGGAGAGCCCGTCGCCGATATAGAGCATATTGGAAAACGGCACGCGGCGCTTGTTATCGGGTGTAGAGCGGTTGAGATCTTTGTCGTTAGATACATCGAGCACGCCCTTGTTTATGCGATAGACAAACTGGGTTTTTGAAGTATAATTGACGGCGGTCTTCGGCCAGACTGCCTCGCCGTTTTCGCCGTAAAGGAACTCACAGGCAAAAATCTCTTTGAAGCATTTGCCTATTTCGGACCCCTCGATTATCTCTTTAAGACCGGAGGAGAGGACATAGTGCTCGACGGTCACGCCGTTCTCGCTGCCGAAGCGGTTGAGGCGGTCGAACCAGCCGGGCAGACCTTTATACAGTTCTATCGCGCGTCCGCACTCCATGACGCTCTTGCGCGTCAGCGGAATCCCGCACTCCTGCGATTTTTTATCATGATGTACATATATGACAGGATTTTGTCCATATGCTCTTCCTCGGCGTAGCTGTTGGCAAGCCCCAGAAATCCGCGGGCTCCATGCCGACGCTCGGAATGAACTGATATTCCTGCATATCCTTTGTGCAAAGTGTGCGGTCGAAGTCATAGAGTATCGCCGCAACAGGTCTTTTTCCAGCCAATTAAGACACCTCCGCAGTTATACATATATATTGGGATTGTATTATACTATGAGTGTATCAAATTTTCGCAGAAAATGCAACATATATGTATCGCGGCGATAATATGCACATTATTTTGTGGTAATCTTTGTGCAGTTTTTCAAGATGTTTTTGGTGACAAGAGCGATTTAGTGGTATATAATAGATTTTGCCGGGACGGAAAGACCGATTTTCTCCGTCTCGATTTTTACGGCTTGAAAAGGGGTATCGGTATGCGCGTCAGAGGTCTGCAAAAACTTACATTGCTCGATTTTCCCGGCAAGATGGGATGCACTGTGTTCCTCGGCGGATGCAACTTCCGCTGCCCGTTCTGCCAGAATTCGGAGCTGATTCTTCCCGGCGGGGACGAATATGAGATTCCGGAGGAAGAATTTTTTGCGTTTCTCAAAAAGCGTCAGGGTATGCTCGACGGCGTGTGCATAACAGGCGGCGAGCCGCTTGTCAATAAAAACGTCGATGACTTCGCAAGGTGCATAAAAGACATGGGCTATCTCGTAAAGCTCGACACCAACGGCACTTTCCCGGACAAGATGCAGTCGCTTATAGATGCGGGGCTCGTTGACTATGTGGCGATGGATATCAAAAATTCGCCCGAAAAATATGCCGAGACGGTCGGACTCGAAAAGTTCGACATGGAGCCGATATATGAGAGCGTGCGCCTGCTCATGGGTGGAAAGACCGATTTTGAGTTCCGCACGACCGTTGTGCGCGAGCTGCACAGCGCGGAGGACTTTGAGAAAATAGGTGAGTGGCTCAAGGGCGACGAGAAATATTTTCTCCAGAACTTCACCGATTCCGAGTTCGTTTTGCAGAAGGGTCTCGGCTCGCACAGCCGCGAAACACTGCGCTCTTTCGCGGATATAGTCCGCAAAAATGTCCCGAATGTCGAGATAAGGGGAATATAACGGACACTGAAACTCGGAACATCTTGGGTAGAAAAATAAATTCTACACAATATCTTGTATTTTGCTGTTGACATTTGCCATGGTTGCATCTATAATTGTAGGCGGACAGCGCAAATGAAGCGTATATTTGGAAAAAGAAAGAAAATGGAGGCATGATGATGTACAAGGTTATCAAAAGAGATGGCGCAGTCGCCGATTTTGATATAGCGAAGATATCTTCGGCTATATCAAAGGCTTTCGACGCGCTCAACAAGGAAACTCATCCGACGGTCATCGACCTGCTCGCACTCAAGGTCACTTCGGACTTCGAGGGCAAGATCAAGGACGGACTTATCGCCGTTGAGGACATTCAGGACAGCGTCGAGTCGGTGCTCAGCCAGGCGGGCTACGCCGATGTCGCAAAGGCTATATTCTCTACAGAAAGCAGCGCGAAAAAGTCAGAAACATGAAGTCGACCATCCTCGACTACAAGGAGCTGGTTGACAGCTACGTCAAGGTTTCCGACTGGCGCGTTAAGGAGAATTCGACCGTCACATATTCCGTCGGCGGACTGATTCTCAGCAACTCCGGTGCAATCACCGCGAACTACTGGCTCTCCGAGGTCTATGACGAAGAGATAGCAAACGCCCACAGAAACGGCGACATCCACCTCCATGACCTCTCCATGCTCACCGGTTACTGCGCGGGCTGGTCTTTGAAGCAGCTCATTCAGGAAGGTCTCGGCGGCGTCCCCGGAAAGATAACCTCTTCTCCCGCAAGCCACCTTGCGACCCTCTGCAATCAGATGGTCAACTTCCTCGGCATCATGCAGAACGAGTGGGCGGGCGCTCAGGCATTCTCCTCGTTCGATACCTATCTTGCTCCGTTCGTCAAGGCGGACAACCTCTCTTACCGCGAGGTCAAGAAGTGCATCGAGTCGTTCATTTTCGGCGTCAACACCCCCAGCCGCTGGGGCACTCAGGCTCCGTTCTCGAATATAACCCTTGACTGGACCGTTCCCAACGACCTTGCCGAGCTCAACGCCATTGTCGGCGGCAAGGAGATGCCCTTCAAGTACAAGGACTGCAAGAAAGAGATGGATATGGTCAACAAGGCGTTCATCGAGACCATGATCGAGGGCGACGCCAACGGACGCGGCTTCCAGTATCCCATCCCGACTTATTCCATAACCCGCGACTTTGACTGGTCGGATACTGAGAACAACAGACTTCTCTTCGAGATGACCGCAAAGTACGGCACACCTTATTTCTCTAACTACATCAACAGCGATATGGAGCCGAGCGATGTCCGCTCCATGTGCTGCAGACTGCGCCTCGACCTGCGCGAGCTTCGCAAGAAGTCCGGCGGCTTCTTCGGCAGCGGCGAGAGCACCGGTTCTATAGGCGTTGTTACGATAAACATGCGAGAATCGCATATCTTGCAGAGAATGAGGCGGACTTCTACCGCAGACTCGACAAGCTTATGGATATCTCCGCCCGTTCGCTCAGCGTTAAGCGTACGGTTATCACGAAGCTTCTCAACGAGGGTCTCTATCCCTACACCAGACGCTACCTCGGCACTTTCGAGAATCACTTCTCGACCATCGGCCTCATCGGCATGAACGAGGTCGGTCTCAACGCAAAGTGGCTCAGAGCGGATATGACCCACGAGAAGACCCAGCAGTTCACCAAGGAAGTCCTCGACCATATGCGTGAGCGCCTCTCCGACTATCAGGAGAAGTACGGCGATCTCTACAACCTTGAGGCAACTCCCGCCGAGTCCACCACTTATCGTTTCGCAAAGCACGATGTCGCTCAGTTCCCGGATATCATCACCGCGGCGAAGGACGGCGGCACTCCCTATTACACCAACAGCTCGCATCTTCCTGTTTCGTTCTCGGAGGATATTTTTGAGGCGCTCGACATTCAGGATGATCTTCAGACGAGATACACCTCCGGCACAGTCTTCCACGCCTTCCTCGGCGAGAAGCTGCCCGACTGGACATCGACTGCTTCTCTCGTGCGCAAGATAGCCGAGAACTATAAGCTGCCCTATTACACGATCTCCCCGACCTACTCCGTGTGCAAGGATCACGGTTACATCGCGGGCGAGCACTTTACCTGCCCCGAGTGCGGCGGTCAGACCGAGGTCTACAGCCGTATCACCGGTTACTATCGCCCCGTCCAGAACTGGAACGACGGCAAGGCGCAGGAGTTCAAGGACAGAACCGTCTATAACCTCGGCGCGTCTCATCTCAAGAATGAGCGCACCGTCAGCCACACCGTGGAGGACGGCAAGCACGAGGATGCTCCCAAGGCATCAAGCGGCGCAAGGGTCATGCTCTTCACCACAAAGACCTGCCCCAACTGCAAGATAGCCTATACTCTGCTTGACAAGGCGAATATCGGCTACGAGAAGATCGATGCAGAGGCTCAGGAGGATCTGACGATGAAATACGGAATCAGACAGGCTCCGACTCTCATCGTCACCGACGGCGACGGATATGAGAGCTTCGTCAATCTTTCAAACATCAAAAAGTTCATTGAGCAGTGCTGATGCACTGATAAACGCTGGAAGATCGGGTGGAGCGCGGCTTCACCGGTTTTCGGCGCATTAAAGAAAAATTTTGCCATATTCAGAGGGAAAAGAAATGCAGCAATTTGATATCGTTATCGTCGGCGCCGGCACAGCCGGACTCACGGCGGCAATCTATGCGCTCAGAGCGGGAAAAACCGTGCTCGTGACCGAGGGCGAGTCTTTCGGCGGTCAGATAACCTCTTCGCCGAGAGTTGAAAACTATCCGGGAATATCGCAGATAAGCGGTAGCGAATTTGCGGATAACCTCGTTTCGCAGGCGATGGAGCTCGGCGCGGATGTTGAGCTTGAGCGGGTAATAAAAATAGTCGACGGAAAGATAAAAACCGTCATAACCGATTCAAACAGCTACCAGTGCAAGTGCGTTATAATCGCCACCGGAGCGCGCCACAGACCGCTCGGAGCGGACGGCGAGAACGACCTCGCGGGCAGGGGAGTGTCCTACTGCGCGGTGTGCGACGGAGCTTTTTATAAGAGCAAGAATGTTGCCGTTGTCGGTGGCGGAGACAGCGCTCTCCAGTCCGCGCTCTTCCTCGCGTCTTACTGCAAGAGCGTCACGCTTATACACAGACGCGATGAGTTCAGGGGCGAAAAGGCGCTTGTCAAGAAGCTCGGCGAGAAAGATAACATAAAGGTTCTCATGAACACGAAGGTAGTCAAACTCATCGGCAGCGACGAGCTCGACGGCATAAAGATAGCGACGGGCGACGAGGAACCCCGTTCCATTCCGATGGACGGCATTTTTATTGCGGTCGGTCAGATGCCGAACAACGAGAGCTTCAAGGATGTTGCAGACCTCGATGACTACGGCTATATCATCGCGGACGAGAGCTGCAGAACAAAGACCCCCGGCGTCTTCACCGCGGGCGACTGCCGCACAAAGGAAGTGCGCCAGCTGACCACCGCAGCGGCGGACGGCTCCGTAGCCGCACTCGCAGCCTGCAGCTATATAGACAATATGGAATAAGAAAAGTGCCCGGAACATAAACGGGTGCCGTAAAACAGTAACCGACCGCAGCAGATCTGCTGCGGTCGGTTTTGTGATTGATGAATTGGGTTTTGTCGCAGAATCTATTTAGGCTCCCCCCCCTGTAGGGGAGCTGGCTCGGCGTAAACCGAGACTGAGGGGTTGTTTCGCTAACGCTCAAAGTAATAAGTAAAAGTGAATAGTGAAAAAGTGTGCGGTAGGGGTGGATATCATCTGCACGCAAAGTGAATAGTGAAAAGATGCTCGATATGGGCAGATACTATCCGCCCGCGAAATCTGCACGAATTTTTTTTGATGCGCAACTTGTAGGGTGCGGCGACTCGACGCACCGCTGCCGCGCAAGCGGCACGAAATTTTCGCAAAAGTTTATTTTACAGACCGTAGGGGCGAACTTTGTTCGCCTGCTTTTAAAATCTATAATAGTGACAAGTAACTAAATGATCGCTTTACTTGCATCATCTCCAAAAAACACCGTGACGCCCACGCGTCAAAGGGTCGTCGAGGTCGCCGACCCCTACAACTCACCTCCTCCTGAAATTCCGCGCCGCAGTACCAAGCTCGCGGCTATCAATCAGTTGCTCGGCACATTCGCCCGTAAACTCGCTTCGCTCAAACAATACGGCTCGTGCGTCTTGCTTCGAAAGCCGTCCTCTCGTCCAACTCAGCTGGTTTCTACCACGGCGGCGCGACTATTGAAAGTTTGATTATAAAAATTAGCTGAGTTACATGCTTTTACTTTGCTATGGTTCAAGTGATTGACAAATCCCAATTGCCAATCGCACACCACAACACAAAACAACGCTGCCCATGTATTTCAATGGACAGCGTTCTTTTATTTGAGAATTCTGCAAATCGGGAATCCGATTTGATATGGACTTTACACTCCCGAATAAGCGGAAAAGCCGCCGTCGACGGGGAGAATAACGCCGGTTATGAAGCCGGACTGGCTCTCGTCGCAGAGGAACAGCAGAGCACCCGTCAGATCCTCGGGCACGCCGAAGCGACGCAGGGGAGTGTGGGTGATTATCTTGTTCGAGCGCGCGGTGAGCGAACCGTCCTCGTTGAAGAGCAGAGTCTTGTTCTGGTTCGTCGAGAAGAAGCCGGGAGCTATCGCGTTGACTCTGATGCCGACATCGGCAAAATGAACCGCCATGAACTGGGTGAAGTTCGAGACAGCCGCCTTCGCCGCAGAATATGCGGGGATTCTCGTGAGCGGTCTGTAGGCGTTCATGGAGGAGATGTTGAGAATCGTCGCGTTCTCCTTGCCTATCATGTCCTTTGCAAAGCACTGCGTGGTGAGCAGCGTGCCGAGGAAGTTGAGATTGAAAACAAACTCAATGCCCTTGGGGTCGAGGTCGAAGAATGTCTTTACGCCCTCCGCCTTGTGGGCTATGTCCTCAAGCTCGAGCGTGTCTTTGGTAGTCGTGCCGAGCGGAGAGTTGCCGCCCGCACCGTTGACGAGAATATCGCATGAACCGAGCGCGGCGTTTATCTTCTCGCGCGCCGCCTCAAGGCTTTCGCTCTCGAGCACGTTGCAGCCGACTGCAAGAGCTTCGCCGTCCGCCGCTTTAATCTCGTCCGCGACCTTCTGAGCCGCCTCTTCGCGCAGGTCGAGTATCGCGACCTTTACTCCCTGAGCCGCAAGATCCTTTGCAAATCCGCTGCAGAGAACTCCGCCGCCGCCGGTTATGACCGCAACGCGGCCGTTAAGATTTTCGTGCACCATGGTTATCTTCCTTCCCTTTCGGACTTTGAAACAGCTTCCCAGAGTCCGTTTATATATGCCGCTCCGAGCGCACGGTCGTACAGACCGTAGCCGGGACGGGCTTTTTCGCCCCACAGCATTCTGCCGTGATCTGGGCGGATATAGCCGTCAAATCCGCTCTCATAGAGAGCCTTGACTATCTCGTACATGTCGAGCGAGCCGTCCGAGGACAGGTGGGAGGTCTCGTTGAACCAACCGTCGCGTCTGAGGACGTTTCTCAGATGCGCGAAATATATCCTGTCGCCGAATTTCCTTATCATCGCAGGCAGGTCGTTGTCTTTCGACGCGCCGAGCGAGCCGGTGCAGAAGGTGATGCCGTTTATGTCGCTGTCAACGAGCGAGAGCAGGCGTTCGAGATCTGCGGTGTTCTTGATTATCCTCGGCAGACCGAAGATGCCCCATGGCGGATCGTCCGGATGAATAGCATTTTGATTCCGCAGTCCTCACAGACGGGAGCTATGCGGCGCAGGAAGTGGCGGAGATTCTCAACGAGATCGTCTTCGGTCACGCCCTTGTACTTTTGGAACAGCTCCTTTATCTCGCCCATGCGCTCGGTTTCCCAGCCGGGCATCGCGTAGCCGTTTGAGTTCTCGTCGATCTCGCGGAACATATCCTCGGGGCTCTTGCCCTCGATCTGCGCGCGTTATATGACAGGCAGGTCGCGCCGTTGCCCATATCCATGCGAGGTCGGTGCGCGTCCAGTCGAAAACGGGCATGAAGTTGTAGCATATCACCCTGACGCCCGCCTTGCCGAGATTGCGGATGGATTCGATATAGTTGTCGATATATTTGTCTGCGTTTTCGTTGCGAGCTTGATATCCTCATGGACGTTGACGCTCTCGATGCACTCCATCGTAAGGCCTGCCGCCTCGATCTCGTGCTTCATGTCCATGACCATATCAAGCGGCCACACTTCGCCTGCGGGCAGGGTGTGCAGCGCGGGGACAATGCCCTTGACGCCGGGGATCTGCCTTATCTGTTCGAGCGATACCGTGTCCTTGGTGTCGCCGAACCAGCGAAAAGTCATCTGCATTTCAATCTTCCCTTCTTTTTTATAACTCTATGCGTTCGCCTGTTTCAGCGCTCTTATACACGGCGAGCAGGAGCTCGACCGCCTTGCCGCCCTCGTCTGAATCTATTGCAAACGGGCGGTTATTTTTGACCGCATCGTAGAAATCGCGTATCAGCGCGCTGTGTCCGCTGCCCCAGCAGAGCTTGCCGTGGTTGTCGAACTTGTCCGCAGCGAGCACCGGGGTGAGCTTGCCGTCCCTGAGTTCAAACACGCTGTCGCCCTCGATGCGAACCGAACGGTCGGCGAAGTTTGCTTCGAGCATTATTGGCGAGGTGACGGCGTTTGCGGTCGTTGCGAAGAACACTCCGCGAAAGCCCTGCGAAAATTCGGCAAATACGCTCACCGTATCCTCAACTTCTATTATGCCCTTGAGATGGTCGTTTGAAGCATGTGCGGTCACGGCTTTTACATTTCCGCCGAGCATATTCATCAGATCGAGCGTGTGCAGAGCCTGATTTATCAGCACTCCGCCGCCCTCGGTCGCTTTTTTGCCACGCCAGTCGCCGCTCGCGTAATAGTCCGCGTCACGCTTCCAAGTGACAAAAGCCCTCATGCCGATAAGCTCGCCGTATGTTTTTGAATCAATGATATTTTTGAGATACTGCACCGAGCGGTTGTATCTGTTCTGAAAACAGACTCCGAACTGTCGCCCCGTCCTGCGCTGACATTCGCGCAGCTCATTGAGCTGGCCTTCCGTCATGGCGCACGGCTTCTCGCACAGCACATCGACTCCGCGCTCCATCGCGTAGACCGCCATCGGAACATGGAGATAGTGCGGGGTGCAGATATGTAAAACATCCGGCTTTTCGCCCGCGAGCATGTCTTCAAGGCTCGTGTATGCCTTTGCACCGCACTGCTTTGCCGCCGCTTCGGCGCGCTCGGGAATGCAGTCCGCAACGCTGATTATCCGTGCGTACGGTATATCGCGGACGGCTCCGATGTGGGTGCGGCTTATTCCGCCGCAGCCCACGATAGATATCTTCATATTCTACCTCTGTTTTCTTTCGATTATGAGCCGTAGGTCGAGGACATATCCTCAACGACAACTTCCTTCACGGGCTCTTTCTTGCCGGAAGACGAGGCAATTTTCTTCTGGAGTTCGGCATAGAACAGATCCTCGTCTATCGGAGGGTAACTTTCTTGCCGAGCCATGAGGACAGGTGCGCCGCGTTCGAGATAGTCAGACCGTTGATGCCCTCTTCGCCGCGCGCGATGAGCGGAGTGCCGTGCAGGATATGCGCCGCAAATGCGTTTGTGACTGCGACATGCTGCTCGGTGTCCGTGTCGACATAGTCGATATCCTCCCAGTGACCGTTGGGCTTCGCGAAGCCCTCTTCAGCTGTTTTGCTGAACTCGGTCATGGACTGGTCGAGGACATAGGCTCTTATCCTGTCGTTCTCGCAGACTATCTTCGCGCGGTCGAGCGTTATTTCGAGTCTGTTCGTGCCGGGTGCGTCGCCGGTCGTCGTGATGAACACGCCGGTCGCGCCGTTGGGATATTCGGCGTATATGGTCACATCGTCCTCAACTTCAATGTTGTGCACTTGCCGATGGAGCACTGCGCCTGAATGGATGCGGCATGCCGGTTATCCACTGCCACAGGTCGAGCTGATGCGGGCACTGGTTGAGCAGGACGCCGCCGCCCTCGCCGCTCCAGGTTGCGCGCCATCCGCCGGAATTATAATATGCCTGCGTGCGGTACCAGTCGGTGATAAGCCAGTTGAAGCGGTGCAGCTCGCCGTATTCGCCGCTCTGCACGACTTCGCGCAGCTTGATATACATGGGATTTGTCCTCTGATTGAACATCAGCGCGAACACTTTGTCGCTCTTTGAGGCGACTTCGTTCATTTCGCGAACCTGCTTTGTATAGACGCCTGCGGGCTTTTCGCTGAGCACATGTACACCGTGAGTCAGACCATATTCGACTATCGGCGGGTGAGAATAGTGCGGCGTTGCAACTATAACAGCGTCGACCTCGCCCGAGTCAATGAGGGCTTCGGCGGAGTCAAAGCATTTTATCTCGCAGCTTCTGTCATGGCATTTCTTCTCGGCGCGCTCAAGCTTTGCGGGATCGATATCGGCTATCGCGGTGAGAACCATCTCAGGATGAGTCCGTCGAGATAATAGCGAGGTGAGCGGAACCCATGTTGCCAACGCCGATTATGCCGTAGCGCAGGGTCTTGACTCTTGCGACAACTTCCTTTATTCCGCCGACCGCGGCGGCAAAGGACGCGTTGTTGTCGGGATAGGTGAATTTATCCATTTTCAGCGAGAGGCTGTCGTCGCGCTCTATGGTCTTTAAAGCGTCAAACACCTTGAGGTGCGGCTCGACGGAGAGGAATCTCTCGCCCTCTTTTTGTTGAAGCGGCGGATGAGCTCATCAAAATGAGCATCGCCATGACCTGCGGGGACAACTGTCTCCTCGGCGCCTATCGCGTCTTTTACATGCATATAGGTGATGTAGGGCTCGAGCAAATCGTATGCGGGGAGAATTTCAACGCCGTTGAGAATATAGTTCGCGGGGTCGAAAATTCCGCCGATGACATCGCCGAGCTCCTTGTGGAGATCGAGCATCTCTCGGGGATATCGCCGTAAATACCGCGCTCGTTCTCGTGACAGCAGAGGACTCCGCGCTCCTTTGAATATTCAGCCATGGCTCTGACTCTGCGCATGACCTCCGGGCGGTACTCTTCGTAGCTCTCGCCCTTTGTGAAATAGAAGCTGAACAGGCGGATATACTTCGCTTCGAGTATCTTCGCCACTTCAACTGTGTTCTTGAAGCCCTCGAAATGGGGCTCAAAATCGTCGGTTATCTCGATCTTTCCATAGTAAGAGCCTATGGAAGAGACCTTCATGCCGTTTGCGTCAAGCTTTTCCTTGAGTGCCTTTGCCTCGTCAACGGTGAACTCGGAGATGTTCTTGCCATCGACGCCGCGCAGTTCCATGTGCGTCACGCCGTTTGCCTTGCAGGCGGCTATCTGGCCGTCGATGCTGTCGGCGGCTTCGTCGGAAAAGGCGGAGTAGAGAAATCTTGCCATCTTTGCACGACCTTTCTTGTTGTGCCGTATAAAAAGCAGCACTTGATTTACAGTCTTATTTTATACATTATTTACTCCTATTTCAAGCCCGAAGAAGTAGGATTTACAAATATTTAACCGTTAAATAAAGAACAAACAGCCGACAGCGAAACATATGGCCGTCGGCTGTTGCATTTTTCTGTTATGAGCGTTTGCGCCGCCTCGAAATAACTCCCGCGGCAGGGCAAACAGGAGCGGGATAACCGCCGCAAATGAGGCCGAACCGGTCTGCGGGGTCAGAGGCTCTTTCGAGCTGCCCGAACCGCAGTTCGATGCAGCGGGTCTTGCCTGAGTGCCTAAAGGAGTGAGCGTCTTCGCGTTCACATCGTTTTGCAAAAACTGCGGATATTTTTCATTCGACCAGACATCTGTTACAGAGTCCGAATAGAAGAACAGGTTGTACATCTCCTTGTGTCCGTCGTGTATCTTGCAGTGGAGCATATCCTTTATGAACCAGGTGTTCTCGGGCAGGAGGCAGGTCGATGCGTCTATCACGCCGTCCTTTGAAAGATGGTCGTGAACACCTGCTTCGTTCTTCTGAACATAGCCGTCTGGGAGAGTTGAATTGAGATCGGCAACGCTCGCGCCGACGGAGGCGTATTTCGTGTCGACGGTCGCGTCGCTGTTTGCCATATATGACTCAACGAGAGGGGTACGCTGTTTGTTGTATCCCGCGACTATCATTATTTTTACGCCGTCTTTCTTCGCCTTGTTCAGTATCTCTCCGGCTTTGCACTGGACGTTGTAGTGATATTCGTCGAGGCGGGAGATGAGCTTCTTTGATGTGTTCTCGTTGAAAGTCATTTTCTTAGCCTGCTCGTATTCGTCGTCGGTCACGAAGCTCCATATTCCGGGCATCGAGCCGAACACGGGGTACATGAGCTCTTCAAACACCCTGTCCGTCAGATTTTCGAGCAGCTTGTCGGCAACTCCTACGAGAGCTTTGAAAACACCCGCAAAATTGAGCATATCGAGAACAACGCCGAGCAAATCGGATTGCCACTGCTCATCGGTCGGGAGCTGGGAGACGTAGCGCACGAGCGTCCGGTCGATAGTGATTTTCTTTGTGAAGAGGTCGCCCGCCACCTGCGTGCCGAGTATGGGGCAACACTGGAATATGCACGCGTCGATGCCGTCGGTGCCGTATTTGTAGAAATACGCCATGGTCATAACGCCGCCCATGGACGAGGCACGAAGAAGCACGGTGTCATGTCCGGTCAGCTTCTTTACGCAGGCGATGTACTCGTGCAGCTTGTTCGCAACCGTGAGCGGGTCCTCGCGGAAATCGTAGGCGAAATAGTAGCTCTTGTCAACGCCGTGGTCGGAGTTGTCGGGCAGCTTGGCGTCCGAGGTCACACGGTCTGTGGAGTCGCCGTTTTCGTCCATCTGCAAATCGCCGAATACGCCGCGGACTCCATCGATGAGCGCGTCGCCGAAAGCGTCATAGTTCTTGTCTATGGCGAGACGCGCTATTGCCGGGGCGAGACGTGCGGCAAGGCGCAGATAAGCGGCGGTGTCGGGTCTGAACAGCAGTCGCTCGTTCTCCGTGCCCTTGTCAAGATAGAGCTTCGCGCTGCCCAAGGCCGCGACGTAGATTACGGGCGGCGTGCCGCAGGAGCATTTTTCGCTCTTTGCGAAACGGGCAGGCTCGCGCAGAGCAGCAGTATCGCCGCAAGAATGATGCTGAAGATTCGCCGGATGTTTTTGCGCATGGGGTTTCCCTCCGTTGTATTTTATTTTTATCGGAGACTCTTCACAAGCTCTCCGAAAGCTTTTGTTATTGTTGACCCCGCGCGTTTTCCCGCCGAGACCGCCTCTTCGTAGTGGTCTTTTGCTATGACGCTGCCGTAGTCGTTGTCGGGCAGGATATATCCCATCGCGTCGTTGCACAGACCTATAACGCTGAGCTCTCTGCCATCGGGAATCATGTCGCGCATGGGCGGATATTCCCACGCGGTGCGGTTGAAGCTCTCGTCCGCGCCGTATGCGCCGCCGAGCAGAATCTCGGGCGCAAGCTCGCCGGGGATGAGCGCGAGGGACAGCTCCTTGCCAATTTCTGCATAGCCGATTTCGCTGACGAAGCAGTAGCCGGATTTTTCGCTCGGGTCGTGCAGAACGGTGTTGTCAACGAGTCCCGCCTTTGCGGCGGCGATGAGTATAGGATTGTCCGCCGGGATGAATATTTCGCGGTTTTTAATGTTTATAAAAGTCGCAACGCGCCTCTCGTCCTCTTCGGGGATAGAGAGCAGGAAGCGTCCGAGAGTCTCGCCGTATTCCTGCCAGCCCTCCGAGCCGTCATGCTCGGTTATGCAGTCGCGCTGCTGGCTATCGCAAGCTCCGCGCCTGGAAGAATATAAAATTCTTGCCCGCCTTGTTTATCTCATGCTCCATCGATGCGATGTAGTCGGAGCTGAGCAGGGTGTTCTTTGCGCCGAGCGCGGTCGGATGAGCCGCCATGAACGCAGCTACAGTCTCCCTTGAGCCGTTGTCAGGGATGAAGCGCAGGCGGACTATATCTTTGTCCCATACATAAGGCGGGCGCTTGTCGCGCGCGAAGTCGATAGCGTCGGTGCGCACATAGGTGAGCTTTCCGCGCTGCATGGAATCAAACGCCTCTTTTATCGCGTCTGCGGTCTTTTCGAACAGATTCTCCATGAACTCGGGGTCGCGCCCTGAAATTATATCGTCATACCGTCCGTCCTTGATAGCCTTGACATTGTTCTTGAGCATCTTCGGCAGATCGCCCCAAAGACTGCGTGTCAATCGCGCTGTGGCAGTGGATGGAGGAAATATTGATGGAAACTATATTATTTTCTTTTGCGAAGTCCGCCAGTCTCTCGCGTATGCGGCGTATGTCCGTGCCGGATATTCCGACGCAGTCAATGACGGCAAAAACTACGCTCCCGCGTCCGCTCGAATCGTCGAGGCAGATAACGCGCACCGCCTGGTCGTCGATAACCCCGCTCATTATATTAGGCGGATAGGAGAGATAGCCCGCTATGTAGTAGTCCTTCTGATTGTAGTCGTCGGGGACGAGACTGCGCCGCGCGTAGCCGAGACGCCATCTTGAACCGCGCTTGCCCGATGATGCGAATTCGGCGTGACCGGTATAGAAATCACGGCTTTGATAGTTCGAGACATCGCCGAAATTCGGCTCGGGGAGTTTGTCGGCAATCTTGCGACGGCGGCGAGGATACCTTTTCCGACAGCGTCGTCAAAGTCGCGGCGGAAAGCCTTGTCGGTCTTTAATTTTCTGCCGACCGCCGCGCCTGCGCCCGCTGCTGCGGCGAGGACGGCAAAGGGGATGAGACTGCATTTTTTCATGCTTTTTCGTGCCTCCGAAATGTGAAATAAGTTACAGTATAATATTACCATTTCAGCAAGATTTGTCAACCGTGATAAAGCGGGAGAAATGAGCATATATATCAACTATCTTTATAAGCGCGAAGGGGCGGAGAAAAGTGTTTGTGTTTTCAATAAAATCCTCAAAGCTGAAAATTGCCTTGACTGCGTTCGCGGCGGTGCTCGCCGTGGCGGCGGTGGTGCTGCTGATAAATCGCGGCAAGCCCGCGGTCAGCGACAACGCGATAAGTCTCAAAGCGTCGAACGCCTCGGAACGCGCGGCGTTTCTGTCTCAGTTCGGCTGGGATATCGAGGAGGACCCGGTCGAGGTCGCAGAAGTTATAATCCCCGCCGAATTCGACAGGGGATATGAAAAATACAATGAGATTCAGAAAGCGCAGAACCTCGACCTGACGCCTTATGCGGGAAAGCGCGCAAAGCGCTGGACATACAACATAAAAAATTACCCCGGCTATGAGGGCGACAGCGGGACGGTGCAGGCGAATATCCTCGTCTACGAGGGTGCGGTGATAGGCGGCGACATCTGCTCGACCGAGCTCGACGGATTCATGCAGGGCTTCGATTTCCCGACAAAAAATGCCGCTCAGAGCGAGAGCACTACGGATGAAAACAACCGGACGGATATCCGCCCGGCTGATATTTTATTGGATTTTTTGTGTTTCAACTCACATCTTTATGCTCCTGTAAAAATCCAGCGTTCTCAGCTTATGCCCGAGCTGGAGAAGCAGGTAGCGTTCGGTGATATCGCCGAGGATTTCAGCGAGCTGTCCGGCATACGAAACGCAAAAAGCGCGCGGTCATCGCAGGTGCAGATATGGCGCATCGCGTTTATCACGCCGGGAGTCACGGGTATTCCCTCGCCGTCGGGTGCACAGCCGCGGCAGAAAAATCCCGCATGGCGCAGGCTGAAAACAGGCTCGTCTGGCAACTCGTTCCCGCAGGATTGGCATCCGGCGAGGTCTGGCATATATCCAGCGAGCGCGAGCATACGAAGCTCGCCGACGGGTTTTAAGAAATCTACGCTCCGCTTGTCCTCGGACAGCAGATGAAGTAAATTCAGCGTCAGGCTCAAGAATTCGTGAGCCTCGGTGTTCTCGGGCGAAAACTCGCCCGCAAGCTCGCAGAAATAGTTCGCGAGCGATAATTTTTCAATGTCCTCGCGCAGCCCGAAAAACACATCTATCGCCTTTGCGTCGTCAACTATGTAGCTCTCGCGCCCGCGGTAGAGGGTCAGGCGGGAGTATGTCATCGGCGAAACGGCGGCGCTCGCGGTTCGGCTCTTCACTTTCTTCGTGCCGTTGGCAAAGGCGGAGATGAGCCCGAGGTTGCCTGTCAGAATTTTGACGACTGTATCGTTTTCATTGATATCGCGGGACTTGATTATCAGCCCCTCTGTCTGCGTCTGCACTCGCCGTTTCACCTCCCGCGCGGATATTCGTCTTTGCATAGCGGAGATAGTCCTCGACCCTGCCGCTCATTTCAAAGGCGTTCCATGCATTCTGAACCGTGTTTTTGTCCGTATTTTTCATCTATGATAAACGCGCGATGTGCGCTCCTCCGTGCAGTGTAAAAATATTTTTTCACTGCGCGGCGCATTTATGATAGGAAAAATTTTATTCGTTGTCGAGCCCGAAATTATGGATGAGTCCCTCTCTGTTGCGCCAGCCCTCTTTGACCTTGACCCAGCAGTGAAGGTTGATTTTGCACATGAAGAAGCGCTCCATATCCTCGCGCGCCCTCGTCGAAACTTTTTTGAGCATCTCGCCTTTTTTGCCGATTATTATGCCCTTGTGGCTCTCGCGCTCGCAGTAAATCGTGGCGTCGATATCGGTTATATTCGAGTCCTCGCGCTCATGCATTCTCTCTATGCATACCGCAACACCGTGCGGCACTTCGTCGTCGAGGAGATTCAAAAGCTTTTCTCTGATTATCTCGGCGGCGAGCACGCGCTCGGGCTGGTCGGTCAGGGTGTCATCGGGGAAGAAATGCGGCGAAGGCTGAGCCTGCTTGAACAGCTCGTCTTTTAGATCGCCGAATCCGTCGCCCTTGAGCGCGGAGCAGGGGACTATCGCCTCGAAATCATAGAGCGCGGAGAACTGCGCCATGCGCTCGATAAGCAATTCTTTCTGCTTGACTGAATCTATTTTGTTTATGGCGAGAATGACGGGCATTTTCTCGTCCTTGAACTTCTTGAGAAGGTCTTTTTCCGCGTCGCGCAGCTCGCCCGAGGCTCAACAACAAATAGACATGCGTCACGCCCGAGATGCTGTCGCTGACCGCCTTTATCATTTTTTCGCCGAGCTTCGTGCGCGGGCGGTGGAAGCCGGGGGTGTCGGTGAAGACGAGCTGAACTTCGTCCTCGGTCAGCACGCCCATTATTTTTGTGCGCGTGGTCTGCGGCTTGGGCGACACGACGGCGACCTTCTGGCCGAGCAGGCGGTTGAGTATCGACGACTTGCCGACGTTCGGGCAGCCGACTATTGCGATGAAAGCGGTTCTTGTCTGGGTCATAACTTCTCCTCATATAGATGACCGCTGATATGACAGTCAGCGGTCATTGATTTTTTATATATTATTTGTCTTTTTTCTTGAAATTGAAGCCCGTGAATATGAAAGTGAAGCTCAGCACAAGGCTGGCGATCAAAACGGCTATCATATACGGCTTCTCTGCGTAGTAGGCGAACATCGCCCTGAACGCATCGGGCTGAGCGAGAATCGCAATGCCCGTGCAAACGGCGAATATCGCGCCGACGAGCACGGCTCCCGCCGCGGTATCTTTCGATATTTTAGCAAGGCGGTTGTATTTCTCGCTGAACTTCTCCTCCGCCATGTCAACGACCGCTTCTATAGCGGTGTTGAACAGCTCGCCCATGACAACTATCGCGTTCGCGATAAAAATTATCGCAAACTGGGTGCGCGAGACCTCGAAGAAGTCATAGATCAGGAGATATGAATACATATATATCATGCACACGAGGTGCACACGCATATTTCTCTCCTGCCTGATGCAGGTGATGATGCCCGAACCCGCATAGACAAAGCTCTTGAGCAGACCTTTCATTTATTCGTCACCCATATAGTAGCTTCCGCTTCTGGGCAGACCGAGCTGAGTCAAGACGGTCTCCTCCTTTTCGCGCATGCGCACGCTCTCGATTCCGCCGCCCTCGTGGTCATAGCCGAGCAGGTGGAGCATCGAATGTACGGTAAGGAATGCTATCTCGCGCTGGAGCGTGTGGCCGAAACGCTCGGCCTGGCTGACTGCGTGGGGGATAGAAATGACTATGTCGCCGAGCATCTTTGCGCCCGTGTCAAGATTTGTGTCATACACTCCGTTTTCGCCAAGGGGGAACGAGAGCACGTCGGTGCTCCTGTCCACGTTGCGGTATTCGCGGTTGAGTCTGTGTATCTCCTCGTCGTCCACAAAGCGGACGCTTATCTCGGCAGGATCGTTAAATTCCTCGAGTGTCAGAACCGCGGTGCATGCGCGGCGCACGAGCATTCTTACTCCTGTCGGTATTTTGACCTCATGCTGGTCGTTTGTGATAATTACCTTAACTTTGCCTCTCATTTTCTTTTTTTCACATCCTCGTGTTTTTCGTAGGATTTGATTATATCCTGAACGAGCTTGTGTCTGACCACATCGCGCTCGTTGAACCTGACAATTTGAATATCGTCGACATCTTTGAGAATCTTCACCGCGTCGACGAGACCGCTTCGCTGCCGTCAGGCAGGTCGATCTGGGTGATATCGCCCGTGACGACCATCTTCGAGTTGAAGCCGAGACGGGTCAGGAACATCTTCATCTGCTCGACCGAGGTGTTCTGCGCCTCGTCGAGGATAATGAAGCTGTCGTCAAGCGTGCGTCCGCGCATATATGCAAGGGGCGCGACTTCTATATTCCCGCGCTCGAGCTGCTTTTGGAAGCTCTCCGCGCCGAGCATATCGAACAGTGCGTCGTAGAGCGGGCGCAGATAGGGGTCGACCTTCTGCTGAAGATCGCCGGGCAGGAATCCGAGCTTCTCGCCCGCTTCAACTGCGGGGCGGGTAAGAATTATACGGTTGACTTCCTTTGCTCGAAAAGCCGTCACCGCCATGGCGACCGCAAGATAAGTTTTACCGGTGCCGGCGGGTCCGACGCCGAGAGTGACCGTATTTTTGCGGATGGCTTCGATATATTTCTTCTGACCGAGCGTTTTCGCTTGACCGGTCTGCCCTTTGAAGTGATGCAGATGCAGTCCGCAGTCATCTGCGGGAGCTGATCCTCGTTGCCCTCGTTGACGAGCGAGATGACATAGCGGACATTCTGGTTGCTGAGCGCCTCGCCTCGGTTGATGAGCATCAAAAGCCCATTTATTGCGCGCACGCCCTTTGAGACATTCTCTGCCTCGCCCGTGACCTTTATCTCCGAGCCGCGGCTGACAACGCCGACATCGAACTCTTTTTCTATCATTTTAATATTTTCGTCGAAACTGCCGAACAGGCTGACCGCCTGCTCCATCCTGTCGACGCTGATTGACTGTTCAAACATAGATTATCTCCGAATTTTGCTTTATATTAGCGTTACGGCAAAATAAATTTTCGTCATAACTGATAATATTATCGAAATATTTTGTTAGATTATACCATATTTTCTTAGTTCTGTCACCATAAAAAAGGACGAAATTTTTATTTAAAGTTTTTAAAT
>ENA-OQCP01000074-OQCP01000074.1-human-gut-metagenome-genome-assembly--contig:-NODE-74-length-35778-cov-6.602171_pt1 | contig 35778 bp, 42 predicted proteins | sample MGYA00242760_ERZ504583 | MGnify/ENA primary metagenome ERZ504583 (study PRJEB26092, sample SAMD00036308) | human gut metagenome | host: Homo sapiens | study: EMG produced TPA metagenomics assembly of...
CAAGCATTTTGTACAAGCTGACATCGTCACTATCGTCATTTTGCATACATGCGATATGTTTTTCACTGTTTCAATATCGTTTCTCTCGATTGGCCCGGTCAGTGCGCCGTCACAGCCTGCTTCAAGTACATTTTCGATATTGCGCATCACAAGCTGACCTGTGGCTCTTACCGCCTCAGCCCTTGTAAAGCCGCAGTCCTCCAAAAGAGTGTAACCCATGTCAAGAACAGCAATCACCTGATTGCTCAGAATGCTCGCCGCTGCATGGTATTTTGCCTTTTTAGCACCATCGATGCGACATACCTCATTTCCAATAGAACAAAACAGCCCGGATATTGCTTCAACCGCAGCATCCTGCCCTTCCACTGTGAAAAATGCTTTATTTAATTGCTCATATGATGAAAATCTGTTACTGAACGGTAACATTGGATGAATTGAACAGCATGATACACTCATGCTCTCCCTTCCGGAAAATGAATCGGATGATAATGCGCCACTGCAATGACATATAATCTGATTCCTTAGAGACAGCTCTTTTAATTGTTCCCAAACCGGTATAATAAATGAATCCGGTGTGGTGATAAATATAATCTGTGATTGATCCGCCAGTTGCTTTAGCGAATCAAAGCTCTCTGTCCTTGTAAACTCCGCAGCCTCCTTAGCTGCCGCAGAATCCACGTCATAATAGCCTGCAAGCTCTATGTCCTTTGTCCTTAGGTATTTACCTATAGAACAGCCCACTCTGCCTGCGCCGATTATGCCTATTTTCATGCTACCACCTTCTTTCCAAGCCGGTCAGACCATTTCCTTATATCGCAGCTGATATCATCTCCGCCATATGCCGTATGGCAGCGGTCGATTTATCCTGTGCGCGCCTGTCACTTTGCTGTCTGCTTCATATTCTGATGCAGCAATGTGCTTTTGGCTTTCTTGTGTCTGCCGGATATGCTCTGTCATAAGGTGACAACACATCCTCCATGATACAGTTTCCTTCGAATACCGTTCGAAGAAAACTATACCACATTGACTATTATTTAACAATCCCAAATTGATTAACTTTTAGTAACAATTAAGGCTTTTATAATATAACGTTTCTGTATTAGTCTTAAACTATCTCTACAGATTCCCCTTAAATGCTGCCAGTGCGCCATTTTTCTTAAGAATCAGCATGACAATTGCTGCAACTATGCTTCCGGCCACTGTAGAGATAAGGAATGGCACTATGTATATAAACATGCCTTCCGGCTGAATGAGCATCACATATTTTGCAAGAGGATACGCTGCAAGACCTCCGAGTATGCCTGTACCAAGCGCCTCTGCGACACATGTCGGTATGATTTTTTTGCTGAATCTGTACATCAGTCCACAGCACAGTGCACCTACCATGCTTCCCGGGAATGCCATGAGGCTTCCAAGCCCTGTCAGGTTTCTGATGACACTCGCACAAAATGCCACACCGACACCCCATACTGGTCCTAAAAATACTGCTGCGCATATATTTACCATGTGCTGTATGGGTGCACATTTGCTGCCGGCAACAGGAAAGCTTATTAAGCTTCCTGCTACGGCAACTGCCACAAGCACTCCTGCCATGGCAAGCTTTCTGATTGAAATAGTTGATTTTTTAATGTTCTTTTTACTTTCCATTACTTACTGCCTCACCTTAAAGTATATCGTACTGTTCAGTACCTTCACTGTTGCTCCTACATAATATACGTTTTCTTACGAAATATGCGGTACCGCATTTTCTGTACTGAATAGTTATAGTATATCAATATACTCTCCTGCAAGTGCCTTGTTCATGCTTCGCACTGCACAGAACTTACCGCACATACTGCATGCCTCGCTGTGGTCATCCTCCGGAAGACGGTCATCCCTGATAGCCTTAGCTGTCTCAGGATCAAGTGCACACGCAAACTGTGCATCCCAGTCGAGCACACGTCTGGCATCTGCCATCTTATCATCTATATCTCTGGCTCCCGGTATTCCCTTTGCGATGTCGGCTGCATGAGCTGCAATCTTTGAGGCGATGATGCCCTGCTTTGTATCCTCCACATTTGGAAGAGCAAGATGCTCCGCAGGTGTCACGTAGCACAGGAAAGCTGCTCCGTTCATCGCTGCCACTGCTCCACCGATTGCTGCTGTGATGTGGTCATAGCCCGGTGCAATATCTGTTACGAGAGGTCCAAGTACATAGAATGGTGCTCCCATACAGATTGACTGCTGTACCTTCATGTTTGCTGCTACCTGATCAAGCGGCACATGTCCCGGTCCCTCTACCATGACCTGTACGTTGTGATCCCATGCACGCTTTGTGAGCTCTCCAAGTCTTACAAGCTCCTCTATCTGGCATACATCTGTTGCGTCTGCTAAACAGCCCGGTCTGCAGGCATCTCCGAGTGAGATTGTCACATCATGCTCCTCACAGATTTCAAGTATCTCATCATAGTGCTCGTAGAATGGATTTTCCTCTCCTGTCATGCACATCCATGCAAAGACAAGGCTTCCTCCACGGCTTACAATATTCATCTTACGCTTATGCTTTTTAATCTGGTCTATGGTTTTTCTTGTGATTCCACAGTGAAGTGTAACGAAGTCCACTCCATCCTCAGCATGGAGTCTGACTACATCGACAAAATCCTGTGCTGTAAGTGTCGCAAGATCACGCTGATAATGGATTACACTGTCATAAACAGGCACTGTTCCTATCATTGCAGGACATTCGCTTGTGAGCTTCTGTCTGAATGGCTGTGTGTTGCCATGGCTTGAAAGATCCATGATAGCCTCCGCTCCAAGCTTTACAGCACTCATGACCTTCTGCATCTCCACATCATAGTCCTTGCAGTCTCTTGACACACCGAGGTTTACATTGATTTTTGTGCGAAGCATGCTTCCAACACCCTCTGCATCAAGTGACTTGTGATGCTTGTTAGCAGGAATAGCTACCTTTCCGCTTGCAACAAGCTCCATCAGCTTGTCTACATCCATCTTCTCTTTCTTTGCTACCTTTTCAATTTCAGGTGTTACGATGCCCTTTCTTGCGGCATCCATCTGTGTTGTGTAATTACTCATTGTACTCTCCTGTTCTTTATTTCATTGTGTGATTAATGCTCCATGATTCATAGGTCCACTGCCGTGTCCCAGATCAAGCATGGCTTTTAAACATGCCGTGACATATCGCTTGCCGTTATCCACAGCCTGCTCGAGCGTCTGTCCCTTTGCCAGGCCGCTGGCTATCGCTGATGAAAGCGTGCAGCCTGTGCCGTGTGAGTTTGGATTATCCACTCTTTTGGTCTCAAATGTGATGATTTGCTTTCCATCCCACAAATAGTCACACACACATGCTGTGTCTGTGAAATGACCTCCCTTGCTTAAAACCGGACAGCCGTATTTATCATAAATGGCCTTTGCAGCCTCTATGATGTCATCTGTGCTTTCAATCTGTCTGCCTGATATCACCTCAAGCTCAGGGATATTTGGCGTAATGATGTCAGCCAGTGGAAACAGCTTCTCCATCAGAGTGTTTGCAGCATTTTCTTCAAGCAGCCTGCTTCCGCTTGTAGCGACCATCACCGGGTCCAGAACTATGTTTTTTGCATTATATTTTACAAGTCCTGCGGCAATCGCCTCAATTGTATCTACCGATGATGTCATACCGATTTTCACCGCATCCGGAAAAATATCCGTAAAAACAGCCTTCATCTGTGCCTCGATAAAATCCGCCGGCACATTCATCACCGCGTCAACTCCCATGGTGTTTTGTGCCGTGAGTGCCGTGATAACGCTCTCGCCAAACACACCGTTTGCAAGCATGGTCTTTAAATCAGCCTGCACACCTGCGCCACCGCTTGAATCGCTTCCCGCAATTGTAAGTGCTGTATGCATATTTACGCTCCTTTCTACTGAATGTTGTGATTTCTCGTAACTGTTCAGTATCTTCAAAATATTGTTTAATTACTGTAGTTATAGCAGTATGTCATACTGTGATTACAGAATTTTGTCGCATATTTCTGCGAGTTCCTTGGCTGCAGCCTTAATATCTGCGCTTGCAAATATCGCTCCTACCACTGCGATTCCTGCAATCCCAGTGCCCTCTAGCGTGACTGCATTGTCTGCATTTATGCCTCCGATTGCAACAACCGGTATATCGACAGCCGCCGTGATTTCACGCAGAAGTTCCTTTGTCATAGGCTTTGCATTGAGCTTTGTGGTAGAGCCAAACACGGCTCCGCTTCCCAGATAGTCCGCACCATCAGCTTCTGCCCTCTTTGCCTGCTCCACGGTCTTTGCCGTGACTCCTATTATCTTGTCAGCTCCAAGAAGCTTCCTTGCCTCCGCCGGATTCATGTCATCCTGTCCCAGATGTACTCCGTCGGCATCTATATCAATTGCAAACTGCACGTTATCATTGATGATGAGCGGTACCTTGTGCTCATGACAGATTCTCTTTATTTCAAGAGCCTCATTATACTCATCCTTAAGCCCTGCATCAGAATCCGTACTCAGAATATCCTTGTCGCGGATCTGAATCATAGTGGCACCGCCTCTATTGCAAGCTTCACATGCTCAGAAAGCCTCGCTTTGTGCAGCCACTGCCTGTCTGTTATAGCGTAGAGCTTTAAATCAGTTTTGTTCATATATACCTTTCACCTCTTATCCTGTTGTTTTACAAATATAAGACTCATGACCTGCATACCAATTGTCTGTCATAAAGCGATATTCACATCAGTTCATAATCACCATCGCATATATGATATACTGCATCAATCAGCCTGTCCCGGTATGCAGCATTTCCGGCTTAATGAAATAACAGCTGTTTGTTCCTCTGCCGTGCTCTGACATATCAGAGGCAGCAAGCCCGCCTGCACTCTTCATGCAGCTAAGTGCTGCTGTGACTGCACCGTATTTATCATCGCAATCAGCCGCAACAAACGCACAAATGAGCCCTGAAAGCATACATCCGGTGCCTGTCACCCGCTTCATCATAGGATGGCCGCCTGTGATACTTCCTACCCTGTAATTATGCGTGTATCCGTCAGCATCCAACGCAACAGCATTAACTACACAATTATCCATCACACCGGTACCCGTCGCATCAGTACTCATCTGACTACTTTCATTATTATCATAGCAATCAGCTCATCACATAATTCTGCCACATAATCGGTCTCACCTGTAATCACACAGATACAGCCATATCGCAGGGCCGCCCTGCACGCAAGCGCCTTTGCATCAGACTCATCTGCCGTATCGGTCACTTCCACGCCGCCATCGCACCTGCCATGCTCCATAACAGCCTTGACCTCAGACAAATTGCCCTTAATCACATCCACATGCCCCTCGTCAAGCAGGCTCATCACAAAATCCATCCTGAAGCGCTCACGCCCACACCAACCAGATCAAGCACAATAGGAATGTTCTTTTTCGCTGCCATCCTCGCAGCAATGCGCATCGCCTCAAAGCGCTCCTCAGAAGGAGTGCCTATATTCAGGTTCAGCCATCGCAGATACCGTGACCTCATCCATCTCCTGCGGTGCCATAGCCATAATAGGCCTAGCCCCACATGCCAGCTCAATATTGGCCACATCATTGATAGTAACCATATTTGTGATGTTGTGAATCAAAGGACTGCGTGACTTAAGCTTTTCTATAAAATTATTCATCTGTATCTCTTTACAACTATTCATAATCACCCACACATTCAAAAAGCGGATATACCACCAATGAGTATATCCGCCTAAAAATCGTGCGATATTATCCTACGTTGGCATTATCCAAATCAGGTTATGGGTCAAGACACTACCAGTCTACTCTCAGCCGGCTAAACACCAGCTCCCCTGTTGTGTTTTAAAATTAAATCCAATAACAATGTAACTATCCAAAACAAGAAAATCTGCTGCTTACATGCAAGCATGACGCATCAGCTTTTTTTGTTCTCAGTGGTTCTGAATAGTCATTATATTTAATATAATACGCACTCCCCAATAAATCAAGCAAAATCCGCAAGTGTACTCATATTCGTACATTGAGAGAGACGCAGCGTAAGGGCGTAAGCCCCGGTGCCCGGAGCTTACGCCCGACCTATCGCCACAATGAAGCAATTCATTCAATCTACTTAGCTGCAATAACATCCGCCATATCGTAGTGACCTGCACCCTTTCCCTTAAGGAATTTGGCAGCCTCAACAGCCCCCTTCGCAAAAACAGCCTTAGAGTAAGCCGTATGCTTAAACTCAATCACCTCATCCTGTCCACAGAAAAGTACCTCGTGCTCACCGACGATGCTTCCTCCTCTGACAGCAGAAATACCAATTTCCTTAGGATCACGCTTCTCTCTGCGCTGGCTGCGGTCGTAAACATAGTGATACTCGTTATCCATAGCCTCGTTGATGGAATCAGCAAGCGCAAGCGCAGTACCTGAAGGTGCATCAAGCTTTAAATTGTGATGCTTCTCAACTATCTCCATGTCAAAACCTGCCGGTGCGAAAACCTGTGCAGCCTTTTTGAGAAGAGCCATAAGAGTGTTTATGCCAAGTGACATGTTTGCAGACTTGAGCACTGCCACCTTCTTGTAGCACTCCTCAACCTTTGCAAGCTGCTCATCACTAAGACCGGTAGTGCATAAAACAACCGGAACCTGCTTGTCCACGCAATAGTCCAGTACTCCGTCAACAGCCTTGGCATTGGAAAAATCTATGACCACATCAGCGTCCACATCACATTTGTCGATGCTCGAAAAAACAGGATAGTCATTGTCTATTCCATCATATAAATCAATACCGGCTACAATCTTGATATCAGCATCAGCCTTACAGATTTCTGTGATAGTCTGTCCCATTTTGCCGTTGCAGCCATTCATAATTACCTTTGTCATTTTATCGTATCCTTTCTCGTTGTACTAGGCAAGCTTTAAGCCATAAGCTTCATGACCTCAGCAAGCTTCCTTGCATTATCCTCACCCATCTCACACATAGGCTTCTAAGAGGTCCGACATTCATACCCATCAGGTTCATAGCCTTCTTTACAGGAATTGGATTTACCTCTGAGAAGAGTGCGTCCACAAGTGGAAGAGCCTCTCTCTGGAGCTCTAAGCTGTCTGTAAATCGCCCTTGAAGAAGCTGTCACACATATTGTGTACCTTTGCAGGGGCTACATTGCTCCATACTGAGATTACACCGATTGCTCCGATAGACATAAGAGGCACTACGAGACCATCCTCGCCTGAGTACATATCAAGCTTTCCGTCTGTCAGGTACATTGTCTTTGAAGCCTGAGCCAGATTTCCTGTAGCTTCCTTGAGTCCCACGATATTTTCCTTTGTCTTAAAGAGCTCTGCCATAGTCTCCGGAAGCACGTTGCAGCCTGTACGTCCCGGTACGTTGTATACGATAATAGGACACTTTGTGCTGTCTGCAATCTGCGAATAGTGGCTCACAAGACCTGCCTGAGTAGCCTTGTTGTAGTATGGTGTGACAACGAGCAGTCCGTCTGCACCAAACTCCTCAGCCTCCTTTGAAAGCTGCATAGCTGTCTTTGTGCAGTTAGAGCCTGTGCCTGCTACTACAGGTACACGATGCTTTGTAAACTCTACGGCAGCCTTTATAACCTTTGCATGCTCCTCCATTGACAGACATGGGCTCTCGCCTGTGGTGCCGGCAATGATAATAGCATCTGTGCCATTATCAATCTGCATATTGATAAGCTCCTCGAGCTTGTCGTAATTAACCTCCTCGTTATCGTACATAGGTGTAACAATTGCTACTCCTGCTCCTTTGAAAATTGCCATGGTTTTATCTCCTTCTTGCTTTTCTTTATTCGGTATTTGATTCTCTTAACGTATAAGTATGCCGCCGTCTGCCTCTAAGCGCTAAAAAACCGGCTCCTTAGAGCCGGTCCCAATTCTTCATGAATCACGATAGCTCCCCATCAAATCTGATGACAGTCATAAGGCTGTTCGCCATATGCCCAGAGATATATCCGCAGATGATAAATCCCTTCGGCGCTATTCCTTTCATCTCCCATCAACTGCCCCTGCGGCATCCGGAAAGCTACTCATAAGTCGCGCGACCTCTATCTGTTAATCAAATTATTCGTATACAGCAGATGATATAACTGCCTCACACTTGCTCTAATAATATCACCACGCCTGTGCATTGTCAACTCACATGACAATAATTCTTATTATTTTTCCGACGCGATATTATAAATCTCATCTGCCATTTCCCTGATTCCATCGTCAAGTACTCTGCCTGTCATAATCACGGTCACATCATCAGCCTTGAAGCAAGCATATCCGACAGCTCCTCCTTTGAAATCAGATGCAAATCCAAAAGCCCCAGCATCTCATCAAGCACAACAACCATGTCAGCACCTGTTGATATAACCTTCTTTGCATAGTTAAAGCCATTCTTGATATTCATGATTTCTTCCTGCTTACTCTCCTCATCAAGCTGCTCAAATAGTATTCCGGCTCTTGAAAAATTAAAGAATTTCACCTCCGGCTCAAGCTTTTTCAAAAATTCCGGCTCCTTTTTACCCTTTAGAAACTGAATAACGACAGCCTGTTTACCCTCACAGGCAGCACATATTGCACTTCCTATAGCGACATTTGTCTTGCCATGTCCCTCGCCATAATAAATCTGTACTGCACCGTTTTCCATAATAATCATGCCTCCATACACATAGCTTTTCTGCCTGATATATAATCATTACAGTTTACACCTGATGTAAACGTCAACAATTACAAGCATTAACCAATAATATCTAGTAAAATACCACAATCTGACTTTTATTGCAAATTTTCGGGAAAATCACAAATCCGTAGTTACTGTCCATTTAAAATACTATGCCTCAATCTTGCTCACAGAAACCTCATACGCCGTGCGCTGCTCCACCTGTGTCTCACTGAGCTTTTTCACATAGTCTCTGCTCTGGATTCTGCCCCATATCTGCACATGTGTACCCACCTCAAAGGTCGACGCAAATCTGGCATTTCTTCCCCAACAGATACATGGAATATAGTCTGACTTGCCATATGAGCGGTTCACTGCCACAAGCAGGTCTGCAATTTCTCGTCCAAGCGGTGTTTTCCTGTATATAGCCTCCTTGCAGATATAGCCGTCAAGGAAAATCTGATTGGCTGCATCCTCATCATAATCACTGCCCAATACCTCAAGCTCTCTTGCAAAAACAGACAGCACCAGCCTGTTCTTCTTCTCCTCATGCCTGTTGAATGAGCGGAACTGCCCTCCTATATATACGCTTTTGCCTATGTAGTCACCCTCCACATTGATAAGCCTCTCTGACACCATCACCGGAATATAGTCCATGCAATCTGAAAGCCTTCTGACCGAAACCTCCATCATATAGAAGCCCTCACCATACACCTCGTGACTAAACTGAAAATCTGAAACGATTTCTCCGATTATTGATACCTGGTTGTTTTCAAACATTTTATCTGCCATGAATTTTTGTCTCCCTTCCTTTTGTAAAATGTTTTTCCAGCTATTTTTAACATTTCCACAAAGTATATTTTCTCAAATAATGTCGACAAATCCAATAACATTTCACTTAATTTTATAAAAACTTTCAATGAAAACTTGCACATTGGAAAAATTATGATAGAATAAGTTAGTTGCAAACTTAGCTTTATTTATTAAAGAAAGAAGGAAAATATGAAAACAACAAGAGACGATATTCGTAATATAGCAATTATTGCCCACGTTGATCATGGTAAAACAACACTTGTAGATGAGCTTCTTAAGCAAAGCGGTGTGTTCCGTGACAATCAGGAAGTTCAGGATCGAGTAATGGATTCAAACGACATCGAGCGTGAAAGAGGTATCACAATCCTCTCCAAAAACACAGCTATTCAGTATAAGGACATCAAAATCAACATCATCGACACTCCGGGTCATGCTGACTTCGGCGGTGAGGTAGAGCGTGTTCTTAAGATGGTAAACGGAGTTATCCTCGTGGTTGATGCCTTCGAGGGTGTTATGCCACAGACCAAGTTCGTAGTTATGAAGGCTCTTGCACTCAAGCTGCCTATCATTGTCTGTGTCAACAAGATTGACCGTCCGGAGGCACGTCCTAATGAGGTCATCGATGAGGTATTAGAGCTCTTCATGGATCTCGATGCTTCTGAGGAACAGCTTGACTGCCCATTCGTTTTCGCATCAGCCAGAGACGGATATGCCATGAAGGACTTAAATGATGAGAGAAAGGATATGACTCCTCTCTTCGAAACAATCGTAAACTACATCCCTGCTCCAACAGGTGATCCTGATGCCAACACACAGATTCTCATCAGTACAATCGACTACAACGAGTATGTAGGACGTATCGGAATCGGTAAAGTGGATAACGGTAAAATCAAGGTCAATCAGGAGGCTGTCGTTGTAAACCACCACGACCCTGACAAGCTTGAGAAGGTCCGTATCAGCAAGCTTTACGAGTTTGACGGACTCAACAAGGTAGATGTAGCCGAGGCTAACATCGGTTCGATTGTAGCAATCTCAGGTATCGCAGATATCCACATCGGAGATACAATCTGCTCACCGGAAGCACCGGAGGCTATTCCTTTCCAGAAGATCTCAGAGCCTACAATCTCTATGAACTTCATCGTAAACAACAGCCCTCTTGCAGGACAGGAAGGTAAATTTGTCACAAGCCGTCACATCCGTGACAGACTCTTTCGCGAGCTCAACACAGATGTTTCACTGCGTGTCGAGGATACTGACTCACCTGATTCCTTCAAGGTTTCCGGACGTGGAGAGCTTCACCTTTCAGTACTTATCGAAAACATGCGCCGTGAGGGTTATGAGTTCGCTGTAAGTAAGGCAGAGGTGCTCTACAAGTATGACGAAAACGGCAAGAAGCTTGAGCCAATGGAGCTTGCTTACATCGATGTACCTGACGAGTTTACAGGAGCTGTCATCTCAAAGCTTCAGCAGCGCAAGGGCGAGCTTAGAAATATGGGCTCTATCGCAGGTGGCTACACCAGACTTGAATTCCATATCCCTGCACGTGGACTTATCGGATACCGTGGCGAGTTTATGACCGATACAAAGGGTAACGGAATCTTAAACACCATGTTTGACGGCTACGAGCCATACAAGGGTGAGATTGCATACCGTGCAACAGGTTCACTCATTGCCTTTGAGTCAGGTGAGGCTGTAACATACGGACTCTTCTCTGCACAGGAGAGAGGAACACTCTTTATCGGACCGGGTGCCAAGGTTTACTCCGGAATGGTTATCGGACAGTGTTCAAAGGCCGAGGACATCGAGCTCAACGTATGTAAGAAGAAGCATCTTACAAATACACGTTCTTCATCAGCAGATGAGGCACTCACACTCGTACCACCTAGAGTATTAAGCCTTGAGCAGGCTATCGACTTTATTGATACAGATGAGCTTCTTGAGGTAACACCTGAGAGCCTTCGAATCAGAAAGAAGATTCTTGACCCTACTCTTCGTAAGAGAGCCGGCTTTAAGAAGAACTAAATCATGCTTTTTCACATAAAGTTTTTGCTGCTGAAAAGTATACAGTAAATACACTTTATGTAAATTTCAAAGACAAAAATACCGTCAGGGAACATCTCCCTGACGGTATTTTTATTTGACCTGATTTATTTTTACAGTGCCTTGATTCTCTCAAGTGCCTTTACTGTGTTCTCATAGTTTCCGAAAGCAGTCAGTCTGAAGTAGCCCTCTCCGCTTGGTCCAAAGCCTGAGCCAGGTGTACCTACCACGTTGGCATTCTCAAGTAGGTAATCGAAGAACTCCCATGATGTCATCTGATCCGGTGTCTTGAGCCAGATGTATGGTGCATTTACTCCGCCGTATACTGTAAAACCTGCCTCTGCAAGACCTGTCTTTATTGTCTTTGCATTGTTCATGTAGTATGCTACCTGATCCTTAAGCTGTGCTTTTCCGGCTTCTGAGTAAACTGCCTCGCCTGCTCTCTGCACGATGTATGGTGCACCGTTGAACTTGGTTCCGTGACGGCGTGCCCACATAGCATGAAGTGATACATCACCACACTTAAGCTCCTTAGGTACTACTGTGAAGCCAAGACGCACGCCTGTAAAGCCTGCATTCTTTGAGAAGCTTCTAAGCTCGATGGCACATGTCTTTGCACCGTTACACTCATAGATTGAGTGTGGCACATCAGCTTCGCTGATATATGCCTCGTAGGCTGCATCAAAGATGATAACTGAACCATTCTTGTTTGCATAATCAACCCATACCTGTAACTGCTCCTTTTTAAGAGTTGTTCCTGTTGGGTTGTTTGGCAGACACAGATAAATCATATCCGGTACTTCCTTTGGAAGCTCCGGAACAAAACCGTTATCTGCTGTTGACGGCATATAGATCACATTGCTCCAGGTCTCTTTCTGAGCATCATATGTGCCTGTTCTTCCTGCCATGACATTGGAATCAACATATACAGGATAAACAGGGTCTGTAACAGCGATACGGCTGTTTGCTGAGAAAAGCTCCTGGATGTTGGCGGAATCACTCTTTGCTCCGTCTGAAACAAAAATCTCATCTGCTGAGATATCGCATCCTCTTGCCTTGTAGTCGTTGTCTGAAATTGCTTTTCTGAGGAACTCATATCCGAGGTCAGGTGCGTATCCGTGGAATGTAGCTGCATTTCCCATCTCATCAACTGCCTTGTGCAGTGCATCGATGATAGCAGGTGCAAGCGGCTGTGTTACATCGCCGATTCCAAGCCTTATTATCTCTTTATCCGGATTTGCCTCCTGATAAGCTGCAACCTTTTTAGCTATTGTGCTGAAAAGGTAGCTTCCCGGTAATTTCTGAAAGTTATCATTAATCTGAAACATGTTTATCTCTCCTTTGTTACTTTACAATAAGTCTAATTTATCACTTTACCATGCAAGTGTAAATATATTTTTTTATCATTATTTTTTATAGTAACTGTTCAAGCCTTTGCAGCTACTATCATACGCTCTTCTGTCTGGCTTCATAAAGCGCATACTACACATCAGTCATAAGGCTTAGTATCATCTGTGCTGTTTCCACAAGACCGGTGCCGTTATCCATGCTTCGCTTCTGGATATACCGGTGTGCTTCCTCCTCTGAGAATCCATTTCGTTCCATCAGTACAGCCTTTGCACTGTTTAGCATCTCCTGATCCTCCTTTGAACGTACCTTAGGCCTTTGCCTGAGCTTTTTCCTGCGGCGCGTTATCGTGTAATCCATCATCTCAACAGTCTGCAAAAGCTCATGCACTTTTAGTGGCATGGATAATGACATCAGATTATCCACATTTTTTTCCATGATACCCGCTGCCGACGCTATGAGAAGCATCTGAAACTCCTTAGGCATATACTCGTATATCTCACTGTACATCATGTCTGAAAATCTGTATCCGCATATGATGATTCCCATATTCAGTCCGTTCATGCTCGAAAGTGCTGAAGCTCCTGTATTTGCAACCGCCGTGACTGTATAACCGCTCTGCGCTAATATTTTTTTGATTGAATTGGCTACTTCCTTTTTAGGAAATGCTATAACAATATTATTCACGGTTCGTTACATCCTTTAAAACTTGTACAGATATTCATCTATTTCCCATTGGGTAACCGCAGCTCTGTAATCGTTCCACTCTGCCTCTTTTGCCTCTATATACTTGTCGTAGATATGCTCTCCGAGTACCTCGCGGATAAAATCATCTGACTTAAGGCACTCAACCGCCTCATGTAAATCAGCCGGAAGTGATTCAATTCCGAGTCTCTTTTTATCCTGTTCTGTGAGCTCAAATACATTCTCACGAAGCTCTGCATCCGGCTGTATCTTGTTCTTTATGCCGTCAAGTCCTGCTGCCAGGCACAGTGCCAGAACCAGATACGGATTTGCTGAAGGATCAGGGTTTCTAAGCTCCACTCTCCTTCCCTCACCTCTTGCTGCAGGGATTCTGATAAGCGGACTTCTGTTTGTAGCTGACCAGGTGATATAAATCGGTGCCTCATAGCCCGGCACAAAGCGCTTATATGAATTGACAATCGGATTGGTGATGACTGTCATGCCCTTCATATGCTTCATGATACCGCCTATGAAGTAGTATGCCTCCTCGCTGAGTCCAAGCTTATCCTCCTTATTGTCAAATATATTGACACCATCCTTTGAAAGTGACATATTGATATGCATTCCCGAGCCGCTCACACCATGCTTTGGCTTTGGCATGAAGCTGGCAAAAAGTCCGTGCCGCTTTGCGATTGTCTTTATAGCAAGCTTAAAGGTCATGATATTGTCGGCGGTATGAAGTGCCTCCTCATACTTGAAATCAATCTCATGCTGTGCAGGTGCCACCTCATGATGTGATGCCTCTATCTCAAAATCCATATCCTCAAGAGTTAGAACCATGTCTCTTCTTGCGTTTTCTCCCAAATCATTTGGTCCCAAGTCAAAGTACCCTGCTCTCTCATGCGAGATGGTGGTAGGCTGTCCGTTCTCGTCCAGGTGGAAAAGGAAAAACTCACACTCCGGACCTACATTAAATATATAGCCCATCTGCTTTGCCTTTTCAATCTGTTTCTTTAGTATATAGCGCGGGTCTCCCTCAAACGGTGTACCATCCGCCATATAGACATCACAGATGATTCGTGCGACCTTGCCCTGCTGTGGTCTCCATGGAAAAATCATAAAAGTGTCAAGATCCGGGTGCAGATACATATCTGACTCCTCAATCCTCACAAAGCCCTCTATTGACGAGCCGTCGAACATACACTTGTTGTCGAGTGCCTTCTCAAGCTGGCTGGCTGTAATTGCCACATTTTTTAATGTTCCAAAGATATCCGTAAACTGTAAACGGATAAACTCAATATCCTCCTCATCCACTATGCGGATAATATCATTCTTACTGTATTTTGCCATTTTAAATCTCCTTATTATTGCAAAAAGCTATGACCTTATCGTACTCCATCTCACCGCCAAACAAATCAAGAGCACTGCCTATTGTCACATTCAGATGGTTCTGTCCAAGCTGCCTGATGCATTTTAAATCGTCAAAGGATGACACACCACCTGCATATGTGACCGGTATTCTTCCCCAGCTGCCAAGCATGGCGACAAGCTCCTTTTCAATGCCGTTCACCCTGCCCTCAACATCCACTGCATGTACCAGAAACTCGCAGCAATATGAGGATAGCTTATCCAAAAGCTCTGTGGTCACTGCCTCATCCGTGAAGTTTTGCCAGCGGTCAGTTACTATATAATACTGTCCATCCTTTTTGCGACATGACAGATCAAGCACCAGCCTGTCACTGCCCACAGTATCTTTAAGCCTGTTTAGATTTGCATAGTTTATCCTGCCGTCTTTAAATACGTAGGATGTCACTATAACTGCTGCTGCACCGGCATCTATAAACTCCATCGCATTGTCTGCGGTGATACCGCCACCTACCTGTAAGCCCTGCGGATACGCTTCAAGCGCCATAACAGCCTGCTCCTTTGTATCCTCATAATACTCGCTGTCCACAGAATTGAGCAGAATGATATGACCGCCCTTTATGCCCGATTTCCTATACATATCTGCATAAAACCGGCTGTCCTGCTCTGAAACGAAGTTCTCACTGGCAAAATCGCCCCTGTCTTTTAATGAACCACCGACAATCTGCTTTACTTTTCCATTATGAATGTCGATGCATGGTCGAAATTCCATATTTTTCTCCCCGGTTTAGTTTATTGTGGCTCAAAAATCGTTACTATCCACGCCTTAGTGTGACATGCAAACATTGCCTTAAAGCCACTTAATATAAAATATAACATAATTTTTACTTTATTTGCAAAAGACTTACATTAGTTTTACTAATAAATAATATAATAATTTCATATCGGGCTTATAACTGCTTGACACCCACTCTTTAATTTGCTATCATCATACAAATTACATTAGTATATAAAGTATACCAGTATAATAACATAAGAAAGAGAGGAATTTAAAAATGGGTACTATTATCGGCGAAGGAATTACATTTGATGACGTTCTCTTAGTTCCACAATATTCTGAGGTAACACCAAATATGATTGAGCTTCAGACACATCTTACTAAGAAGATTGTCCTTAACATTCCTATGATGAGTGCTGCAATGGATACAGTCACAGAATCAAAAATGGCTATCGCAATGGCCAGACAAGGTGGTATCGGAATCATCCACAAAAATATGTCTATTGAGGCACAGGCAGACGAAGTGATAAGGTAAAGCGTTCAGAAAACGGCGTTATTACCGATCCGTTCTATCTTTCTCCAGACCATACATTACAGGACGCAGACAACCTTATGGCCAAGTTCAAGATATCAGGTGTACCAATCACAAAGGACGGCAAGCTTGTCGGCATCATCACAAACCGTGATCTGAAGTTTGAGACAGACTTCACAAAGAAGATTTCAGAGTCTATGACTTCTGAGAATCTCATTACAGCTCCTGAGGGCATCACCCTCGATGAAGCAAAGAAGATTCTTGCAAAGGCAAGAAAGGAAAAGCTCCCTATCGTAGACAAGGATTACAACCTCAAGGGACTTATCACTATAAAGGATATCGAGAAGCAGATTAAGTATCCTCTTTCAGCAAAGGATGATCAGGCCGTCTCCTCTGCGGTGCCGGAGTAGGTATCACAGGCAACATGATGGAGCGTGTTGATGCTCTTGTTAAGTCTCATGTTGATGTCATCGTTGTTGACTCAGCTCACGGACATTCAAAGAATATACTTGAGGCTGTTAAGAAGATCAAGGCTGCTTATCCGGATCTTCAGATAATCGCCGGAAATATCGCAACAGGTGCTGCTGCCAAGCTCTTATCGAGGCCGGTGCAGATGCAGTAAGGTTGGTATCGGACCTGGTTCTATCTGTACCACACGTGTCGTTGCCGGTATCGGTGTACCACAGATTACAGCTATCATGGACTGTTACAAGGTTGCTAAGGAGTATGGAGTTCCTGTTATCGCAGATGGTGGTATCAAGTACTCAGGTGATATGACAAAGGCTCTCGCAGCCGGTGCCAACGTATGTATGATGGGCTCAATGTTCGCAGGCTGTGATGAGGCTCCGGGAACCTTCGAGCTTTATCAGGGAAGAAAATACAAGGTATATCGTGGCATGGGTCTATCGCTGCTATGGAAAACGGAAGCAAGGACCGTTACTTCCAGGAGGGCGCTAAGAAGCTCGTTCCTGAAGGAGTTGAGGGTCGTGTAGCTTACAAGGGAACTCTTGAGGATACAGTATTCCAGCTTGTTGGTGGTATCCGCTCAGGAATGGGCTACTGCGGTTGCAAGACAATCGAAGATCTTAAGGAGAACGGACAGTTTGTCAAGATTACTGCTGCTTCTCTCAAGGAGAGCCACCCTCATGATATCCATATCACAAAAGAGGCTCCTAACTACAGCACAGACGATAAATAAACACATTTATTAATTCATATCACGAGGTAAAATATTTGGACGCTGACGACATATCGCAGATTATATTCTTATTAATACTATTGGCACTCTCCGCATTTTTTTCATCTTCGGAGACCGCTCTTACTACCGTAAACAAAATACGTATGAGAACCCTGGCTGAGGCTGGCAACACAAAAGCCAAAAAGGTGCTCAAGGTGACTGAGAACTCTCCAAAGATGCTCTCAGCCATCCTTATCGGCAACAACATCGTAAATCTTTCAGCATCATCGCTCACCACCTCGCTTGCCATCAAGCTGTTTGGCAACGTTGGAGCAGGTGTCGCAACCGGAATACTTACATTCCTCATACTGATCTTCGGAGAGGTCTCTCCGAAGACACTTGCGACCATAAAGGCTGACAAGATTTCACTCTCAATCGCAGGCTTTATATCAGTGCTCATGGTAGTGCTGACACCTGTAATATTTATCATCAACAAGCTTTCACTCGGAGTCATTTTCCTCTTCGGAATAAGACAAAGCGATGCCAAGCGCGTCATGACCGAGGAGGAGCTTCGTACAATCGTTGATGTAGGACAGGAGGACGGTGTCATCGAGGATGAAGAGCGTGATATGATTCACAATGTATTCGATTTTGGAGATGCCGAGGCCAAGGAGGTCATGGTTCCGCGTATTGATATGACGTTTGTCCATGTTGATTCTACTTATGATGATTTGATTTCCATATTCAGAGAGGATAAATTCACCAGACTCCCTGTGTATGACGAAAGCACTGACAACGTAATCGGTATCGTAAATATGAAGGATCTGCTGCTCCTTAAGGATGAGGATAAAGAGCATTTTTCCATCAGGAATATCATGCGTGAGCCTTACTTTACATATGAGCACAAGAATACAGCGAATCTGTTTCTCGAGATGCGCGAATCATCTATATCGCTTGCCATTGTCTTAGATGAATACGGTGTCACAGCCGGACTCATCACACTTGAGGATCTCTTAGAGGAGATAGTCGGTGAGATTCGTGATGAATACGACTCTGACGAGCAGGATGATATCACAAGAATAAATGACTACGAATACATAGTTCTTGGCTCTGCAAATCTCGAGGATGTAAGCGATGAGCTTGGTCTGCACCTCGAATCAGACGACTATGACACAATCGGTGGCTACTGCCTTGAAAAGCTTGACCACCTGCCTGAAAAAAATGAAATAATCATCACTGATGACAATATTCTTCTCCGCATAGAGGCTGTTGATAAAAACCGAATCGAAAAGGTCTATATCAAATTGCCAAAACCTGCCGAAGAAGAGAATTAAATTCAGGATCGTTTAACCAGCGGGAGTTCTCCATGAGACCTCCTGCTTTATTTTTGCTGTAATACAAATACCATTCTTCATACGCTAGTTATCCTCCATTGGCTGATCTGCTACAATAGTCTTTTTGCAGCTTATTTTCTTTGTCACACCTGTAGGAAGCTTGAACTCTTCCTCTATTCCTGCTGAAATAATGCCCTTTTCCATATCACATACATAGACTGTGGCAATTGCAGTACCGCCTGCTGTAAGCCTCTCATTAATGTCCTCTATGACAGCTTTTTCCACATCATAGCTGCTGACGGGCTTTTTATCCACGATATACATATTCGGCTCGTAATATCTGTTCATAGCACCCGAAAGTGCTAATGACAGACTCTTTTCCATCTGGTTTTCCCTGACTGTCATATTGTATACACTAAGCCCAAGCATCGCTGTATACACTACAATAAGACAGCCTATTATTCCAAGTACTACATTTTTCATTCTATACGCCTGCTACCTTTCTATTAATTGGAACGCTTATCCTCACATGATCCTTTGTGCCATCATAGAGCTGTTGATAAAACCGAATCTGAAAGGTCTATATCAAATTGCCAAACCTGCCGAAGAAGAGAATTAAATTCAGGATCGTTTAACCAGCGGGAGTTCTCCATGAGCCTCCTGCTTTATTTTTGCCATAATACTTTTCGCTTATGAATCTAATCTTTCCAAAGGCTTTGGTTCTCTCCTTGACCTGAGTATCTGTAAATGTGATGGATATAGTCTTTTGCGTGATATTTCCATAGCTGTCCTTTGCCTCAAGCACTATCTCTATGATATCCTTGTCACGTGCACTTTCTATTTTACGGTCATCAAAATTTTTCACTTTCAGATAATTTATCTCGTTATCGCCAAATGCAATATCACCATCCTCCACATCCGTTGCAGATATAAGCTTCCTATCAGCTGCTCTGTTATACCGCCATTCCTTGCCTGCTTAATCGAAAAGAACATATCATCCGCCTCTATGGTAGCTCATGCTCCCAAAGTGCATACATACGTATTACCGCCTTATCTGTATACTCTATCCCCAGTATCCTGCATAAATCAGCTACCTGTACACTCTCTCCCGGCGCATATTTTATATCAGGATACTCTTCTCCTAAAAGCCAGCCTATACACATATGCTGGCTTGGCAATGTCACCGTATCACTATACTTCACAGTGGCAGATACACCGGTATCATATTCTATGGTATACTCGTTTTCCTGCCATACTGCGTATATATTTTTCGACGGTCTGTTTGACTCAATCCAGCTGTTTTCCACACCACACAATAACGGATATCCGGCAATCGTATCATACGAATTATTTCCCCAGCCATTCATATGATACCCGGCCATCTGCCAGCCCACAGCCGGAAAAGCCTGATTGATGTCTCCATATGTGTAGCTCTTTGAGGTCTTTTCTGAATCAGACGCACTCGTATTCCGCCAGAATGTCACAGCTATAGTACCTGCCTTTGCGTATGCCGTATAAGTACCACCCGAATTTACATAAAAACCATATGATGATGAGCTCATTGACGAATCATTGTTCCAATTCGTGAAATCATATCCGGTAGAACTGCTTGCACTGATTGTCACATATGTACCATAGCAGTATGTACTCCCCCTGATACACTGCTTATGCCTGTAGACTTCCTGACATCAATTGTATGAAACAGTCCTCTCACCGTCTTGCCATAATACGAATACAGTGCTGAGAGTGCGCTGTCCGTCCAGTTTGCCGCTTTGGATATACCTGCATATGTAGTATAAACCTTTCCCCAGGAAGGACCATTATCATTCATGCCACCCTTGTTCTTGCCATTTACTCGAAGCACCATGCAGGCATCGAGGATGATGGTGCAGGAGCCGGAGCTAAGGGCATTTAGGGATTCTTGATTCATTCTGTTTTTAACATATCTCAAAGGAATTTGGTACATCATATATTCCTTCCCACCTGACTTTGCTTGACATTTAAGTGTCATGTAGCTTCCACCCATTTGATAATAAATGGTCTGAATAACATTCCCACTACTATTTTTTACACTCATTTTGTAGCCTATTGTCCTATATTTTGTTCCTGAAGTAGATGTATTTCCTGCTGAACAAAAATAAATATCGCCCTCATATATGTTTGTAGCCTTAAAAACTGCACTGTTTCCGTAACTATTATAAAACTTAACCGACTCACTCCATTCATCTGCAATAATATTACTTTTCTCAAAATTTAACCCTATACATATAATTAGCAATACTCCTACTATTAACTTCTTTAAAAATTCTTTCATAACTAAAAAATACCAACTCCCCACATATAGCATATCCGATATCCGTATTCATCATATTCTCCTTTAGTATACAGGCCTGTAAATTATAAAATCCATATGACTCAGCTAGAGCCTCATTATAATTAGGTATCTCATTTTTTGACGGATAAATACATCTGTCATCACCAGAAATTCCTACTGAATTCAATGATAATCCCCACTCTTCTTTCATCTTATGTGCAATCTGTTCCGCTAAATATGAATCAGATATACTTCCATCTGTCCACTGTTTCACCAACGAATCAATATACGCCTTCTGCTCCCCACTCATGCCATTTCCAGCCTTACTGCCATAAAATATCCATCCCGGTGCAACATACTCATTTTTTGGTGCTTCCGGCTGCGCGGGCTCACTTTGAGCCGGCTCAGATGCGGCTGTCTGATTTGATGCTGCCGGTTTTGAATCGTTACCTGCAGGTTGTTGTGTGTTATTGCTGCCTGTCGATGTCTTTTTATCTGCTGCTGTTTTGTCTTCTGATGATTTGTCAGAAGATTTATCTGACGCTGTATTTGCATTATCTGAATTACCGGCTACCGGTGCGGAATTATCATTGATATCTGATTGCATACCGTTATTTTGCTTATTATCTTTATCAACTACATTTGTTTCCTTCAATGCATCCTTTTTCACAAGCTCAAGCGTCTCGCTTTCTGCTACAATATCCTGTGTATTTTCAGTCACACTGACAGACCGGGAATCCTTTTTCTTCCCCTTTTCTCCTGATTTTGAGCTTACTGCCACTGCTATACATATGATAAGAATTATTGCTATTGTCACTGCCGGTATAATGAATAAAAGTCTGTGTTGTTTTTCATTTTTCATTTTATATATCCGCTACCTTTCTATTAATTGGAATACTTATCCTCACATGATCCCTTGTGCCGTTTTTGCAGGTTATCCTGACATGCATATCATACACACCATAATCCGGAAAGCTAAGTGACGAGCCATCGGCTGATATGCTGCCTGTACAGTCATTTCTGCCCGAATCATACAGGGCATAAACTTCAAGCTTATCCAGATTATCCTCATTCGCTGTAACATCAAGCAGGTCATATACACTGTAGCTTACTGCATTCTGACGCATTTTCTCCTTTAGCTCAATACCCGGAACCGGTATATTTTTCATGCTGTCATAGCTGTCGTTTGCGCTATCGCTGCTCAATATATCCTGTGGCGCAAATGCCACACTCATTTTGTTCTTCAGAGCCCCAAATCCCGACAGCAGCGCAATTCCCACAACCACCGCCACTATCATGGCTCCATATGTCTGCATTATCTCCTTCATCTATAGTCTCCCGATTATTTAAATTGCACTGTTACCCCATATATTTATAAGCTGCGCAAGCATGCCTCCCTGAGCCAGCACAATATTTCCCATCAACACGAGAAATGCACTTGTGGCGGCCGCTGCAATCAGCACGCCTCCATACTGTCTGAATACTTCTTTCATGTTCTCTTACCTTTACATACTTTTTAATCAATTCAGTTACTATCACAGCAGAGTAGACACATACACGAGCACACCGATTACTCCACTGCCTAAAAGAAGCATAATAACGCTTCCTCCCAATTCTTCTATTAAAAGCTCCATCTGTTTTTCTCCTCTTATACAGCCATATCCACAAGAAAAGTACTACAACGCATATCCGCTCAGCACATGCTCCTGCTCTATTCCGAAAAATGCTACCGCGTAAGTGAACTTAAGCTCCACTCTTGCCTTTTCTATCTCATCTGACGAAGCGATTTGTGATGCGTCTGTGACTGTCCTTATGGAATTGTCTGTCATATAAAGTTTAAGCTCCAGTGTATCTCCGGCTTTTGATGCATTTTCAAAGCAGGTCTGCGCAACCGAGCTGTCATAATCACTGTCCTCAAGCTCATTGATAATCTGCGCATGTAGGTTCTGTGCCTCAACGACAGTCATAAATCCCGACAGCACACCTGATGATGTAACCACCATAAACATAATCAAAAACACCCCTAAAAAGGTCTTCATTATCTGACTCACAACACACCCCCTACACTACCTTGTATGATAAAAAGCTTATAAGGAAAATAGCCATATCAACTATCATCTTAAATGATGCTGTGATAACAGGAGCCAAAAACAAAAGATACATGCCGGCGGTCTTATCCTTAAGCCTCGCGGTGTCTGCTACATCAAGCATCTCCAGATTCTTCGTAATCAGCTCATCAATCTGACTTCCGCAATTGCCACTATTTCCAATCGAAACAGCATATAGCATGCCCATGGCTGCGTTTATCTCCGGCAGGTTCAAACAGTCGAGAAATCTGTGATACGGGTCAGAGCTCTCCGGCTCCACGTCCAGTCTCTCCACAAGCGTATTTACCTCTTCCTTAAGTATCACCGGTATATGCTCTCTCGACTTCTGTATGGCTACCTGCACATTTTCACTTTGAATCAATAGGCGAGGTCCATCAGCACTTGGGAAATGCACTCTTTACATCCGCTATCAGATTTTTCTTCATAAGCCTGTGACCTATACGGTGCTGATTCAAACATATAAGAGCTGCTCCCATAGCTGCCACAGCCGCCCATTGTCTGTCAGTATACAGTAAAAATGCACTGGCTAACGCCGGTATAACAGCCATAAGAATTGACGTACGAAGCTCCTTTGCCGGATTGTATGCCTTGTATTCCTCAAGCTTTTTGGCATGCTTATCATCCTCCGGCAGCAGATCAATTCCAAGATAATCCACTTCAAGAAATTTCTGCCCCCAGAGTATGATTAAATCATCAAGCACTATAAGAGCTGCAGACAGTATCTGCACAATGATATTGCTGCTGATATCCATGCTCAAAACCGGCAGATAAAGTATGATTCCACTAATGATAACAGAGGTCACAACTGACAGGATAATCTGATGAAACATCCTCTGTCTGTCCTCTATATTGCGCAGTATCCTGCGCTCCCATGCACTCTTATCCTTAAGCAGTATCCTGCTGATTCTTTAATATCACCGCCATAGTACTCAGCGTGTGCCATAAACTCGTGTGCATTTACTATTCGGTTGCACTTGTACTCATCTTCAATAATCCTCATAGCATCCACAAACACCTCTGTCTCATCAAACGTGAGCATCATATGATCAATAGCCCTGCTCACGGTCTCCTTCATATGACCATCTGCAGTGTGCTCTTTACATCCTCAAATGCACGGATTATCTTTTGCTCCTTCAAAAACGAATACAGCAGGGTGTCAATATACAGCGATACATCCAGAAAGCGCTTTCGCGCTTCCTGAAATCTTTGGCCTTTGATTCGGTGAAAATGCTGCATAACAAGAAGAAAAACAAGTACCACACCTGTACACACCCAGTTTAGCTTGAGCAGAAGATGCAGCACATATGTCAGAAATAAAATCAATATATACGTCATTCCTAAGCCTCCCTCTCCTCATTCATCATGCCTCATTCATCCGTATCTCATTGACAAATGACTCGCCAAACGGCTCATTCACACCCTCTCTTTTAAATCTGCGAAGTATGACCTTTGGTATATCGTGAGTCACTATCTGTCCGTCTGATACAAGCATAAACACATGATTGGTATAGTTTTCCCTGTAGAAAAAGCACACCTGGTCTATGTATCTGTACACCACCCCGTCTTCATTTCTTCTCTTGCGGATTAAAATTCCCACATCAAGTGCCTGATATATGTCATTCTCCATACGCTCTGCATCCACACGGCTCTCTAGCATATTGAGTATTCTGTCCGGTATATTGCGCACATCATCTGTATGGAGTGTCGTCATGCCACGCACACCTGTGCTCCAGCTCTGCAGCAGATATTTTACCTCCTTTGAGCGTGCCTCTGAGAGCATAATCCACTTTGGATTCATTCTAAGACATGACTTGATAGCCTCAGAGTAGCCAAACACATCCTCACTTACCTTCATCTCTATACAGTCCTTGCCCGGATTTGTCTCGGCATAACGTATCTCAAGAGTATCCTCAATTGTAATCACGCGCTCATTCGCTGGTATAAACTGTGAGAAAAACTTCACGCACTCCGTCTTTCCGATGCCCGGCATCCCGCAAAAGGTGATATTCATCTTGGTCTTTACGCAGTTTATCAGTACAGCTAAAAGCTCCTCCGAGCAGAATTTCTCAGCAATTGCAGATTCTGCTGTCAGTCTGATAAGCGGCGGTGTTTTTCGTATGCTGATGCTCCTGCCTGACTTTGCAACCGATTCATGCAGTATCGTCACACGAAGCTCGCTCGTCTCGGCCTCAAGCTCCGGATTTCTCTTATTGAACTGTCTGCTTACGACATTGGCGATGCGCTGTGTAAACTGCTCCACAAAAGCAGGTGTCATATACTGTGTGACAAACTGCTGATTGGCTCTGAAACGCTCATTGAATATATTTGTAAGCCATATTTCTTTGCCGTTATAATCTATATCCGTTATCTCGTTGCTGGCTACAAAGCTCCAAAGCGGTCCAAAATATTCTTTTCCAAGCTCCATGTACCACCTCTTATTTGACACTCATATTGGCATGATTTGAAAAGTTTGTAATCAGATCACTAAATGTCTTTCCTACTATGCCTGTTGCATCAGAGCCTATAACCGCTGTTACAACGAGGATAATTGATAAAATTGCTACAACTGTTATGAGTATTCCGCCATATTCCTGAAAAATTTCCTTCATAATATTTAAATCCTTTCTTCATCTAAGTCTAAAATAATAGTGTTAAATAATAAAATGTGTTAAATAAAATCAAAAATCAAATATATGAAACTAAAAATTAAGGAAAAAAATAGTGGCCGAAATGCCACAAAAAGAAACCTGCATAGAACATATGCAAGACACAATTTAAAAAGATATTTATATCTTACACAAAAATCGGGATTTGTAAATACCAAATCCGAAAAAATGTGCACAAATATTCATTTAGTTTTTATACATATATCACATACTTATTTTAGATAAATATGCCAATTATAAGTCTACCCGTTAGGACATAACAGAGAATTGCACGTCTGTCCGTTAAGACATAACAGTGATTTTATGCCTCGAGCAGCTTATTTACGCTGACAAGGCGTGTGACAACAACAAACACCTCTGCAGCCTTTTTCAACTCATCAAGTGATGGATATGTCGGAGCAATTCTTATCACGCTGTCATCCGGATCCTTCTTGTAAGGGAAAGGAGAGCCTGCACCTGTCATTGTGACACCAGCTTCCTTGCACTTTGCAACGATTTCCTTTGCACAACCTGAAAGAGCCTCAAATCCGAAGAAGTATCCACCAAGCGGCTTAACCCATGTTCCGATGCCTCTTGAAGCAATTTCATCTGTGAGGATATTCTCAACCAGCTCGAATTTAGGTCTGATAAGAGCTGCATGCTTTGCCATATGAGCCTTGATACCATCTACATCCTTAAAGAATCTCGCATGACGAAGCTGATTAATCTTGTCGTGTCCGATTGTCTGTATAGTAAGGCGCTTCTTGATATCCTCACGGTTTTTCTCAGATGTGCATATACCTGCCAAGCCTGCACCAGGGAATGTTACCTTACTTGTTGAGCAGAACTCAAATACCATATCAGGGTTTCCCTCTTTCTCGCAGAGCTCAAGGATATTTGGAATCTCTGCCTGCTTATCATCATAGAGATGATGAACTGTGTATGCATTGTCCCAGAAGATTCTAAAATCATCTGCTGCAGGCTTAAGCTTTGCAAAGCGCTCAACTGTCTCATCAGAGTATACAACACCCTGTGGGTTAGAGTATTTTGGAACACACCAGATTCCCTTTACAGAGGCATCGTTATTGACATATTTCTCAACCATATCCATATCAGGACCATCCTCAGTCATAGGGATATTTATCATCTCAACTCCAAACTCCTCTGTGATTGCAAAGTGCCTGTCATAGCCCGGTACAGGACAGAGGAACTTCACCTTGTCAAGCTTGCACCATGGTGTATTACCGCAAATACCAAAGATAAATGCACGTGCAACCTGATCATACATGATATTGAGACTTGAGTTTCCATATACTATAGCCTGCTCAGGCTTTGCTCCTACCATGCCTGCGATAAGGCCTTTGCCTCAGGAATTCCGTCCAGACATGCATAGTTTCTCACATCAAGCCCTGATTCACTCTTCATATCACTGTCTGATTTCAAGACATCGAGCATAGGGAGTGAGAGGTCAAGCTGGTCTGCTCCCGGCTTTCCACGCGACATGTCAAGGCTTAAGCCAAGATTCTTAATCTTCTCGTACTCAGCCTCAAGTGCTGTCTTTTCCTGCATTAACTCGTCCTTTGTCATTTCTGTATACTTTTTCATTTAAAGATCCTCCTGGTCTGATTTTTTAAATATTTATGTTATTATCAACTATTTGCAATTATTCAAGCTTCATCTATGCACTTTCATGTATCACAGTCTCTGTGAAGCTCATCATGTGTGCTTTTATCTTTGCCTCATAGCCTATATCCGTAGGCTTGTAAAACACTCTGTCTGTAAGGCCATCCGGCAGATACTGCTGCTTCACATAGTGATTTGGATAGTCGTGTGCGTATTTGTACCCGACTCCGTGCCCGAGCTTTTCTGCCGCACCGTAATGGGCATCCTGCAGATGTACCGGAACAGCCGGTGTCTTAGTCTGCTTCACGCAGCTCATCGCTGCCGATATCGCATTATATGATGCATTGCTCTTTGGCGCGCATGCCATGTATGTGACAGCCTGTGACAGAATAATCTGTGCCTCCGGCATTCCAACGCGCTCGACCTCTGCCGCCGCCGATGCCGCTACAACCATAGCCATCGGATCTGCATTGCCTATATCCTCCGATGCAAGTATCATGATTCGTCTTGCGATAAATTTCACATCTTCTCCGGCATAAAGCATCCTCGCCAGATAATAAACCGCCGCATCCGGGTCTGAGCCGCGCATGCTCTTTATAAAAGCAGAGATGGTATCGTAATGGTTATCCCCCTTCTTATCATAGGAGATAACTCTTTTTTGTATACATTCGCTCGCCACATCGATAGTGATATGAATGATGCCATCGTCTGACCTGTCCGTGGTCAGTACACCAAGCTCAATCGCTGTGAGCGCCGCTCTCGCATCTCCATTTGACACATCTGCAAGGAAATCAAGTGCATCATCATCTATCTGTGCATTGTATGCACCATGCCCTTTTCTGTGTCAGTCAGTGCTCTCTTAAGAAGTACCTTTATATCATCCGTTGACAGCTTTTTAAGCTCAAAAATGACTGAGCGTGAAAGCAAAGCTCCGTTTACCTCAAAGTAAGGATTCTCAGTCGTAGCTCCTATCAGAATAATGGTGCCATCCTCCACAAACGGAAGCAGATAATCCTGCTGCCCCTTGTTGAAGCGATGTATCTCGTCGATAAAAAGTATCGTCTTCTTCTGATACATTCCCTGATTATTCTTCGCCTGCTCCACGACCTCTTCCATGTCCTTCTTGCCTGCAGAGGTTGCATTAATCTGCATAAACTCAGCACTGGTAGTGTGGGCTATGACCTTTGCCAAAGTAGTCTTTCCGGTGCCCGGCGGCCCGTAAAAGATGATGGAGCTAAGCTTATCGGCTTTAATCGCACGATACAAAAGCTTATCCTTCCCAACTATGTGCTGCTGCCCGACCACCTCATCAAGTGTTGTCGGACGCATCCTTGAAGCTAAGGGACCGCTTGTCTCCTTATTCTGTTCTCTCATGTAATCAAATAAATCCATATCATCCCCGCCTGAAATGCATATTTGATATACCTGTTATATCATTTTGCAATTTCTTTTAGCAAAAAATTCATTTTGCATTGATATAATCGGCAATTACGTGTTTTATAAGTGCTAATTATGCATAAAAAAGTGGTGCAAAATTCATTTCCCTATAATAAGATACATGAATTTGCACCACTTTACAACACAAAATTTAATTTTCTACGAAATGACTAATATTTGCCCTTTAATGCAGGATAAAACTGCTTAAATTTTGCATAGCCCTTCTCATATTTTTCGACAAGCTGTGGACTTGGCATGGTTGTATCCTTCTTTCTCACAATAGCCGCTGCCGCAGCCTCCACATTTTCAAAGCAGCCGTTTGCAACTGCAGCCAGTATTGCACCGCCGTATGCCGGTCCTTCCTCGACCTCCACCGTGTCAACCTGCATATTCATGACGTTTGCAACTATCTTTCTCCAAAGCCCACTCTTTGCACCGCCACCACAGATTGTTGTGCTTTTTGGTGCCACACCAAGGCTCTTTGCCACCTCAAGTGAATCTCGAAGACCATATGCCACACCCTCAAACACAGCCTGCAGCATGTCGGCTCTGTCAGTGTCCATGCTCATCCCGATAAACGCTGCCCTTGCAGACGGATCATTGTGCGGAGAGCGCTCTCCCATCAGATAAGGCAGAAAATACACATGATTCTCACCAAGTCTGCCATCCTCCTCAAGAGGCTTCTGCTCATTCACAAAGTCATCGGAATGAAGGATATCCTTCATCCACCAGTTGTTGCAGCTTGCAGCCGAGAGCATGCATCCCATCAGATGATAGCCGCCGTCAGCATGATCAAACGAATGAAGCGCATTGTGCGAATCCACTCTGAACTCATCACTTGTAATGAAAAGTGTGCCGCTTGTTCCAAGAGAGAGGTTACACTTTCCGGCTCCGACCGTACCTGTGCCTATAGCTGCAGCCGCATTATCTCCTGCCCCGGCTGCAACTATGCAGTCTTTAGGAAAGCCAAGCTCACATGCCACATCAGCTTTCAGAGTACCTGTCTTTTCACTGCTCTCATAAAGCCCAGGAAGCCACTCCTCTCTTACATCGCATATGTCAAGCATCTCCTTTGACCAGCACTTATTTTTGACATCCAGAAGAAGCATTCCCGATGCATCAGAATAATCGGTACTAAATACACCTGTCATGCGGTATGCAATATAATCCTTTGGCAGCATAAGCTTTTTTATTCTGGCAAAGTTTTCCGGTTCATTTGCTTTTAGCCATAAAATCTTTGGCGCTGTAAATCCGGCAAACGCTATATTTCCGGTGAGCTCAGACAGCTTTTCTTTTCCTATTACATTATTTAAATAGTCTGTCTCCTTCTGTGTTCTTCCGTCATTCCAAAGTATAGCAGGTCTTATTACATTGTCGTTTTCATCCAATACGACAAGTCCATGCATCTGACCGCCGAAGCTGATTCCCGCAACAGCGCTCCTGTCAAAATCTTTAGTCAGCTCTATAAGCCCAGCCACGGTCTGCTCCCACCAGTCACATGGATTCTGCTCTGACCAGCCCGGCTTTGGAAAGCTGATTGGATACTCCTTTGAGACTATATTTAATACCTTTCCGCTCTCATCCATGAGCAGAAGCTTTACTGCACTTGTGCCTAAATCCACACCTATATATAGCATATCTATTCTCCATTCACGCAATATGTTTACATCAGATAACGTAACTATTCAGAACCCACTAACAGAAAGGATTTTCTGTCTTGTATGGCAGTGATGCCGGCTGATTGTAGTTAATATCCTCAACTGGCACGCCAATATATTTAAATACCTCAAAAAGGGCTTTTCCGTAATGACCGAAGGCTACAGCTCCGTGATGAGGATAATTCTTCTCAATAAGCACATGACGGTAGAAACGTCCCATCTCCTTTATCGCAAACACTCCGATACTGCCGAATGAACGTGTTGCAACAGGAAGCACCTCACCCTGAGCCACATAAGCGCGAATCTTACAGTCTGCTGTAGACTGGAGACGGTAAAATGTAATATCTCCCGGCACTATATCTCCCTCGAGAGTTCCGTTTGTCACCTCTATAGGAAGGCTTCTTGCCATAATCATCTGATACTTCATCTGTGGGTTGCAAACCTTGCTTGAACAGGTGTTTCCACAGTGGAAGCCCATAAATGTATCTGTATGCTTGTAGTCAAATCTGCCCTCGATTGACTCCTTGTACATATCCTTTGGTACTGAGTTGTTGATGTCGAGAAGTGTTACCGCATCCTCGCTGACGCAGGTTCCGATGAACTCACTGAGCACTCCATAGATATCCACCTCACATGAAACCGGGATACCTCTTCCTGTAAGACGGCTGTTTACATAGCATGGTACAAATCCAAACTGTGTCTGGAAGGCAGGCCAGCATTTTCCTGCGATTGCCACATACTTTCTGTAGCCCTTATGCTCATCAACCCAGTCTAAAAGTGTGAGCTCATACTGTGCAAGCTTCTCAAGAATCTCAGGCTTTTTGTTGCCCTCGCCAAGCTCCCTTTCCATGTCCTTTACCACATCCGGTATTCTCTCATCACCGGCATGCTTGTTAAATGCCTCAAACAAATCAAGCTCTGAATTTTCCTCAATCTCAACACCCACGTTGTAGAGCTGCTTGATTGGCGCATTGCATGCAAGGAAATTGAGTGGTCTTGGTCCGAATGAAATAATCTTAAGATTATTAAGTCCGTATATAGCCCTTGCTATTGGCAGGAATTCATGTATCATATCTGCGCAGTCATCTGCATCGCCCACAGGATACTCCGGAATATACGCTCCTATATTTCTGAGTGCCAGATTGTAGCTTGCGTTTAACATACCACAGTATGCATCTCCACGTCCCTGAATTAAGTTCTCCTGTGTCTCCTCTGCTGCTGCAACAAACATCTTTGGTCCGTCAAAGTGCTTTGCAAGAAGAGTCTCTGAAATCTCCGGTCCAAAGTTTCCAAGGTAAACACAAAGTGCATTGCAGCCTGCTGCCTTTATGTCCTCAAGTGCCTGTACCATATGTATTTCGCTCTCCACGATACATACAGGACACTCGTATATGTCTGCTGCATCATACTTTGCAGCGTATGCATCGACAAGTGCTTTTCTTCTGTTTACTGACAGACTTTCCGGAAAACAGTCACGGCTTACCGCAACTATACCGATTTTCATTTTTGGAATATTGTTCATAGTGTAAATCTCCTTCTCTCATATGCCCCATCGGACAGATTTATTGTTCTTATGTGCTAAGTATATATCCGGTCCAGCTTAATTGATACCTATAATTTAGTAAATTTAGTGTATTTTTCAACTTAATTTACTAAATTATAATGTTAATACTATATTGTCATGTTATAATGAGGCAAATAAAACATAAGGAGCCATGCCATGTCTATCACAGCAAAAGAACTTGCCAAACAACTTAATCTTTCTGAAGCAGCTATATCGATGGCACTTAATAATAAGCCCGGTGTCAGCACACTCACCAGAAAACGTGTGCTCGAAGCTGCGACCTCTGCCGGATATGATTTTTCAAGAATATCAAATACCAATGAAGCTCCGACATCCAATGGCACATTATATTTTGTAATATACAGAAAGAATGGCGCTGTAGTTCCTAATTCTCCTGTTTACACACATACAGAGCACGGCGTTTTGGTACAGGATGTTCCATTCTTTTCACAGCTGTCAGAGGGTATTGATTTGGGCTGCAGGCACTGCCACTACTACCTGAATATCAGCTACATATACGAAAATGACGATATTGAGGCTTTGCTATCTGAGTGGAAAAGACTTGGAGCAAAGGGTATCCTGCTGCTTGGAACCGAGATGGAAAAGCATGACATAAAGCCCTTTACAAGGTGCGGTCTGCCTGTTGTGCTAATAGACAACTATTTCGAAGCCTTAAACCTCGATTGCGTGACTATAAATAACCTTCAGGGTGCCTATCTTGCCACAGACTATCTGATCAAACAAACACATGCACAGCCGGGATATCTGCATTCCTCATACATTATAACAGGCTTTGAGGAGAGAGCCGACGGCTTCTATAAAGCAATACGCAAAAACGGTTTGTCAACCTCGCGCTCAGTCGTACATCACCTCTCCCCTACAGTTGACGGTGCTTACTGCGATATGAAGGCAGTAATAAAAAGCGGTGACGAGCTTGCCCGATGCTACTTTGCCGACAATGACCTGATTGCTGCCGGAGCTATGCGCGCACTTTCAGAGGCAGGCTATCGCATCCCTGAAGACATATCAGTAATAGGCTTTGATGATATGCCAATGTGTACCTACATTACACCGCCTCTTTCGACTGTGCATGTGCCTAAGCAGTACATGGGTGAAATTGCAGTAAAAAGGCTTGCAGAGATAATAAATTCTACCTCTGCAAGCCATGTAAAAATTGAAATAAGTACAGAAATTGTAAAGAGAAAGAGCTGTTAAAGACTCTTCTGCATTCTGCCAGTCTACAAAGCAAACGTGGTTATATTAATTTTTATAAAAATCAGCTATACCATATCAGGTATAGCTGATTTTGAGTGTTTTTATAATCCCCGAACATTTTTACCATTCTTCTAAAAAATTCTCCATAAACTGTGTTGGAGACATAATTTTCGGCTTCTCGACATCTATATCTGAAAAATCTTTATCTCCTGTCACAAGAATATCAACATCCTCAATAATAGCCGTATAAAGTACTGGATAATCTTTGATATCTCTGATATTAAATAGTCCACTTTCCATACTACCAGGTGTGTAAACATACTCAAAGCTCATCATCATAAGTAATTTGTTGATTATCATTTCTTTTCCGGGAAACTTTCTCCTGACTACATTTTTTAACTCATCTACAACGTAAGATGACAACACAAGCTGATGGTTAGTAAATATATAGTTCATCATTGCATCCATCTTAGTCCCCGGAAAAAGTAATGCCGATATCAATACATTGGTATCAAGCATAATTCTCATCTACTTCACCACACTTTCCTGCCTAAGAGATTTTATCATTTCCATTACATCATCATCGTCTTTAAGTCCGAGTCTTTCTGCCTCTCCTGCAAATGATCTCTGTGCTTCACGAAGTGCATCCATAGATGAATTCATCATATACACTCTTCCAGACTCTTCCACAAACAATATCTTATCGCCATTCTTAATTCCAAGTTTTTTTCTAATTTCAATAGGTATTGTTATCTGCCCTTTTGATGTTACCTTTGCTAATTCCATACAAAAACCTCCTTCCCAAGTAATGAATTCCTTACTTTTCTTACAATATAATTATATCCATTTTTCATAAGTTTATCAACCACAATCCACCGATAAAAACTTGGTTGTTCTTTCTCTCAAGTGCAATCTTTTTATCATAGTCTGTAGTTCCCCAATTAGTTGCTTTATATCCATAAAATCTCACCTTCTTCTCCCTTACTGTTTTATTTACTAAAACAATAGAATAATCTATAGTCCCTTGTAATATCTCATCATCAATTGTGCCATCAGCTTTCTTCTATCAGCCAAGAAATCATCATAGTTCTCTACAGTCATTGATACAATGCTTTCTGGAATTGCATTCTCACTAAGATTCTTCATAAGAGCATCTCTTTCAAATATATTTCCAAATGCAATGTTCTTCTTGTCACACTGTTCCAATGCACTTTGAAAATATATATTCGGGGCATCATCACTTATAGCTTTATTCACTTGAGTATCAAGATACGTAAAATTTGCAACCTGATTATACCTCCCCTTTGTATCAATGCCATTATTTTTCAAATATGCCTTAGGAAATATATGATGTACATCTCCTGATATATTAATTAAATCTGAAATCATTGTTCCATGCATAAATAATGAATTGCAATTAAGATTAATCTGTGCTGCAAGAAACGTATTAAATGCCGGGCTATTAGTTGACGTTGTCTCTAGATTCTGTGGCAAAGATATATCCCAAAATGTATCTGAAAGAACCGATGCTTCAATCTCATAAAAGAAGTTAATAAAACCTTTTTCATTTATTAATCTAATATCCCTGCTCATTACAGACTCAGGCGATCCAACATATCTTCCTGTAAGTGTTGAAAGAACAAACCATTTTTGCACATGATGCTTTACTTGATCATGTGGTATTGAAGAATCTTTTGATAGTTTAAGGTATAACATATATGCAAAATCAAGTGTTGAGTGCTAATTATTTTGTGAAGATTTTGTGAAGCCTTGATTTTACGGGCTTCACAGGGATTTTTCACTTGCTTTCGCACTCGATTTTCTTGATTTGACCACATTTTTACGACAAATTCTTGGAAAAATATATTCGTCTGATTTTCTTACCACATTTTACGACAACGACTTATGGTTTATACCACAGCAGGTACGGTTTCTGGCAGGTTCATTTTGGACATCTCGTTCTCCACATGAGACTTTTCTGCAATATGATTATAGACATTCATTGTAATCTGTGCATCTGAATGGCCCATCACATACTGCATAACTTTGGGATTGACGTTATTCTCACCCAGTCTGGTACATCCCGTATGACGAAGGTATGCGATGAAATAGGAGGCATCAGCTCCGGCTCTCTCTTCTCTTCTTCTGCCAGTTTGCTTTCTTTCTTATTATAGGCATTGACAATATTTTTCAGAAAGCTGTTCACTCCCGCCGGCATGATCGGACGCCCATGCTTTGTATTGAAGATGAATCCACTACGTCCACCGATCTCCACATTACTCTGCAAACCAAGCATCAGATTCAGTTCTCTCTGCTTACGGAACGCATCATATACCATCTGTGTCATAGGAATGTCTCTGATTCCTGCATCCGTTTTGGTTTCTGAATCATGGAAACGAATATCCTTCATCACCTTCATAATACACAAGCTGTCCACCTACATGAATCTCCCTGTTCTTCATATCCACATCTG
>ENA-OQCP01000075-OQCP01000075.1-human-gut-metagenome-genome-assembly--contig:-NODE-75-length-35477-cov-2.331202_pt1 | contig 35477 bp, 52 predicted proteins | sample MGYA00242760_ERZ504583 | MGnify/ENA primary metagenome ERZ504583 (study PRJEB26092, sample SAMD00036308) | human gut metagenome | host: Homo sapiens | study: EMG produced TPA metagenomics assembly of...
CTCCAGGAGATCTTTTCCATGGAACCAGCTTGCCACGGTGAGCTCTCCGTCCGCACCACGTTTCCGTAGCTCCTCTCTTATGGAACCGGCCATCACCTGCTGCTGCACGATGAGAATCTTTTTTCCTGTATAATCCATATCAGGAACCAGCTCTTCCGCCAGAGGATATCCCACCTCATAAGGTGTTCCGAAGGTTTTCTCCAGATATCTGGCACATTCCAGTGCCGCAGGAGAAACCACAATATTTTTTTCCGCAGAGGAGGCTTTTTTTACCTCATCAAGCCCGTCTCCCATTCCATAGCAGACTGCTCTCTGTCCTCTGGTACGGAATTTTTCACGGATCTTGTCTGCTGCTTTCAGGTCACTGACATCCTGAGGTGTCATTCCGAGAACTCCTGTCTTACCAGCCTCCACAGGCTGCTTTTCCCGGGCAAAGGCTTTAAAAAGCTCCAGATAAGCCTTCCGCTCTCCCGCATCATAAAGCTCCATTCCGTTGGTATTTACTGCAAGCACCGGAAGATCTGTTTTCTTCTCGCCACATCCGCCGCAGTGCTGATGATCCGTTCCGATCACAGCAGGTACCGGTGTTCCGATAATGGCTGCAAAGCCTGCCTCCACCTTTTCTGCTACATCCACAAGCTTGGCAACCAGGCGGTCATCCCGTCCCAGGATGGCATCCATATCCCGAAGTCCTGCGCTGAATACCGCGCTTTTCTGTTCAAACCATCTTGGTTCATCAAAGCCGCAGACATTTCCCGCACATCCTCCTGCATCACAGATCACGATGATCCCGCCAAGCTCATACAGCACTGACACAGCTCCGGACTGATCCGGTGCAAAGGGTGTCAGATATTTCCGAAGTCCTCTCATACCTTTTCTCCCTTCTGCAAAACTTTCTCTGTCAGTGTCTCAAACAGCCTGCGTACCCCTGCATAGCCATAGGGCTGCCGGTCCTGATTCCACACGGCATTTGGCTGATCCCGGTGATAATATCCTGCATCCTTTCCTATGGTAAGGTTCACTCCGCTCCCGGACGGATCGTAATACAGCATGGTGGGTTCCATATTGGAAAAAACCTTTGTATCCGGACTCAATTCCGCAAGATGCCGTATGTATACAAAATTCTCGGCTGTGATAGTTCCGTAGATCTCCGGCACCCGGAAACCATACCGCACCAGGGCAAGGGCCAGCTCAAAGGGATCTCCATTCATGCACTCCCCTACTGCAAAGGACGCATCCGGACAGACCTCCCGGAATCGCTCCACAGCCTCTTCTGCTGCTTTTTTATACACTTCCTGATCAAAAGAGACTCCAAGAACCTGTCCCAAGGCACGATACTGATTTTCGATCTTATCTGTCTGGTAGAGCCTCCGAAGCTCAATAAAAGGAATCTTCAGCCGGTCATGAAAATCCTCCGCTGCAAACCTTGCTTCCGGATGAAGCACCAGATTAAAATTGGCCTGTGACATGGTCTGATATTCTTCATAATCCTTACATCTTGAGATCTCATGGATGGTCTTTACGCCTGCCTGCTGCAGCAGCTCATACATCTCGCAGTCATCAACCAGCGGCGAAAAAAATCCCAGAAGATTGACCACATTTCCCTTTTTCTTCTGTGCTCAAGGAGGGAGTATAAGGACTGGCGCACATGACCATAGGCGGCTTTCTGCCCTCACGTGTCAGTGCGTACATGTAACAGGGACGCACCGGAATATCCACCTTTTCCTCTGCCTTCCGGCAGACACGTTCCATATCCGTTCCCAGAAGTGCATCCACACAGGTGATACAGATCATCACCACAGACGGCTTCTTCTCACAGCAGTCGCAGATCTCTTTTACCGCTTTCGGGATCTTTTTCAGGTGACGGCCTGTAACAATATCCGTCTCGTCCATCATCAGATAAAAAAATCGATCATTGTACTCCGGCATGGAGCTGATAAGAGAAGTATTTCTTCCGCAGCATCCCGGTGCCACGATCAGCATAATGGAATCCGGCACTGCAAGCCCGGCTCTTTTTACGCCAAAGCCCTCCGCTCCCGGAGAGTTAAATGCCAGAGTTGCCGGAGAGCTATAGATCAGATGCTTCCCGGAGATCATCTGCGGAGGGATCGTTTCCAGCCCGCCCCGGGCCAGTTCTTCTGCAGTTGCAAAATATGCTTCCTTTTTCATATATCCTCCTTCTCCGTTTCTTCACTTTCCAATAGCTTCCTGGCCAGTGCAAAAAATTTCTCACTGATCTCAGAATTCTCCATCTCCCTCGATCACCGTTTTGCCTGATCCTCCCATCGGATGATCTCGTCACTTCTCGGGATCTCACCCACGACCGGAATATTATTTTTTTCTGCAAAAGCATTTACTTTTTCCGTTTCATTCTCCACATTCCTGTGATTCAGCACGATCCCGAAGATCCTCGCATAGCTTCGATCCTCAAAATTCCGCACAGCACTGGAAATATTATTGGCTGCATAGAGTGCCATTTTCTCTCCGGATGTGACAATGAGTACTTTTTCCGCATAGCCCTCCCGGATCGGTGCCGCAAAACCGCCGCATACTACATCTCCAAGAACATCGTAAAGCACTACATCCGGCTTCCAGGTCTCAAAAAGCTTCAGATCCTCCAGAAGCTGAAAGGTTGCGATGATACCTCTGCCTGCACAGCCAAGTCCCGGCGTGGGGCCGCCGGTCTCAATGCAGAGGACTCCACCAAAACCCTCCTTTGAAATATCCTCCAGCTTTTCCGGCTCCTCATCCTCTTCCCGCATATAATTCATTACCGGCCGCAGAGGTTCTCCCCCAAGAAGATTGATGGTGGAATCCGCCTTGGGATCACAACCGATCTGGATCACTCTCTTCCCCATGCTGCAAAAGCCGCCGCCAGGTTGGACGTCACTGTAGACTTTCCGATACCGCCCTTTCCGTATACTGCTACCTTCAGCATAAAATCCTCCCTAATTCATTCTGTCCGCTCCCGCAGGTATTTTTCATAAAAAAAGCTCTTTCACGCACAAGGTGAAAGAGTCCCGTATTCCGCTCACAAAACAAAGTCAAACGGATATTCGCGATCCGCATTTGCTGCTTGTTCATAACCGAATAACGGCTTCGCAGCTGATTCGGTTAAGCTGTGCCGGATGAACAACGATTCCTGCTCGGATATTCCTTGCCGTCAAAGTCTGTTTCCTGCTGTATTTTGTTTTAATGCCTCATCCGGATAGAAAGAAAATATTTCGTTCCGTCTGAATTTTTCTGTTTTTATTATACAATGGTGTACATTAGTGAGTCAATTGCAACTCTGACTTTTTATACAAAAAAAAGGCCCCCAGGCGAAATATTTTTAAGCATTTCGCCGAGAAGTCTTTTCTCTGATCTGCCGGCTCAGAAGCCGCGGCAAAGTTATTCTTATGATAAAGCTTTACTGGATAGAAACTACGTGATATCCTCTGTCTTCCACTACCTTCTTAAGCTCTTCGTTGGAGATCTCTCTGTCGTAGGAAACCACTGCCTCACCTTTTTTCAGGCTTACTTTTGCTGCCGCACCGTCAATGCGGTTGATCGCTCTTGTGACGCTGGCCACACAGTTCTCACAGTGCATGCCTGTGATCTTCATGGTTTTCTCACCCAGCTTGGTTCCATCCAGCTTCTTCTTCGGGATCTCCGGCTTGCTGCCGCCTCCGCAGCAGGCGCCTTCGCCCTTCAGATGTTTATATGCGCCTTTTCCGGCAAACAGCATAATGATGATAACAACGATGACAACAATTGCATTTGCCATGATTTCTTTCCCTCCTGGTTACTTATGCATTCCACTGCAGCCGGAGCAGCCGGAACAATGACCGGAGCAGCTGCCGCCACAGCCACCTGTACGTGTGTTACCGGCACAGCCGACACAGCTGAGCCCCTGTTTCTTTCTTGAATAGAGATAACTGACCACAAATACGCCATATGCGATCACCAGTGCCAGTACAATAATATCCGCTATCATACTCATATCTGTCACCCTTTCTTTCGCTGTACAGCCTGTGAACTGCTGCCAGCCTCTGATAAATACTTTTGTAAAAAAACTTCCATATTTCTTCAGGCTTATTATAGCACAGAAGACCAGGTATTTACATCCCCGGTCTCCTGCATTTCTTATCATTTCAGCTGTTCTTACAGCATCATTTCAAAGCTATCATATGTACCGGATCGTTACTGTATGACCGGTTTTCAATTACTCTGCTGCCTGTACAGATCTCTTTGTAACATCGTCTGGTTCTTGTACGGATCTGGTCTGAACAGAAGGAAGAGCAGGATCGCTGCAAGGATCAGCGCTACGATCGTTCCAATTCCGAAGGAACCGGCACCTGTGACAACAAGACCGATCTGGTATACACAAAGTGTTACAACATAAGCAAAAATGTTCTGGAAGAGAATTGCAAACCAGAACCATTTTCTGGACTGCATCTCATGTGCCATTGTAGAAATAGCTGCAAGGCACGGAGAATCAAGCAGGTTGAACAGCAGGAAAGAAAATGCTGCTACTGCTGTCGGGAACCATGCTTTGATCGCTGCACCAACGATCATGGTATCCTCTGCATCATCACCAGCTACGTTTGCAAGAACACCCATTGTACTTACGATGGACTCTTTTGCGGAGAATCCGGAGATGGAGGCTGCAACCGGCTGCCATTTGCCAAATCCAAGAGGAGCAAAGATCGGAGCAAGGATACCGCCAAGGATAGCCATGATACTGTCGTTGCTGTCCTCAACAAATCCGATTCCGCTTCCTGTATTTCCGATGCTGGAAAGGATCCACATGATAACGGTTGCAAGGAAAAGAATGGTACCGGCTTTGATGATGAAGCCTTTCAGTCTCTCCCAAACATGAAGCAGAACTGTCTTTACAGACGGAATATGGTACTGCGGAAGCTCCATTACGAACGGAGCAGGTTTACCGGAGAACGGTTTTGTTTTCTTCAGGATGATCGCAGATACAAGAACTGCTACAACACCGATGAAGTACATCAGTGGTGTGATGAAACCAGCAGCTACGTAGTCACCGGTTGCATAAGCGGTCATGATACCACCCATAAGGGCGATAACCGGAAGCTTGGCACCACATGGATAAATGTCGCTGTCATGATCGTCAGACGACGGTCATTATCTGCCTCGATCGTTTTGGAAGCCATGATTCCAGGGATTCCACAGCCGGAGGAGATAAGAAGCGGGATAAAGCTCTTTCCGGAAAGTCCGAAATGACGGAATACACGGTCCATGACGAACGCGATACGAACCATGTAACCGCAGTCCTCAAGGATGGAAAGGAACAGGAACAGGATCGCCATCTGCGGAACGAATCCAAGCACTGCACCAAGACCACCGATGATACCATCTGATACAAGGCTTACCAGCCAGTCCGCAACACCGGCATTGCCGAGTCCATCCGATACAACACTCTGGATGGTTCCCACAAAGCTGTCGTTTGTCCAGTCTGTTACCATGTACCAACTGTTGTTACCGATACATAATAAACGATGAACATGGTAAGGATAAAGATCGGAAGACCGAGAACACGGTTTGTTACGATACGGTCGATCTTATCGGAAACCGTCATCTTATTTCCGCTTCTCTTAACGTTTGCAGAAACAACCTTCTGGATGTATTGATATCTTCCGTCCGTTACGATACTCTCTGTATCATCATCCTCTGCCTTCTCAAGCTCAGAAGCGATCTCCTCGATCCTGGACTGTGCAGAAGCCGGAAGGTTCAGGCCTTCTTTTACCTTGCTGTCTCTCTCAAGAAGCTTTACTGCATACCATCTTCTGTTCTCCTCGGAGATATTTACAGGAACAAGTCCCTCGATCTCGTTTACAGCCTTCTCAACTGCTTTCGGGAATTCCATCTGCTTCGATGGTACTCTGTGCTGGTTCGCACATTTGATTGCCTCATCAACAACCTCTTTAAGGCCTGTTCCTTTAAGAGCAGAGGTCTCAACGATCGGGCATCCAAGTGCGGAGCTTAAGCCTTTTTACATTGATATGGATATTGTTCTTCTTCAGAAGATCCACCATATTAAGAGCGATAACAACCGGGATACCGATTTCAAGAAGCTGGGTTGCAAGATACAGGTTTCTCTCGATGTTTGTTGCATCCACAAGATCGATGATCACATCCGGTTTCTCTTTCAGAAGGTAATCACGGCTGACAACCTCCTCAAGTGTATACGGGGAAAGTGAATAGATACCCGGAAGGTCTGTTACCGTTACATCCTTCTGGTTTTTCAGCTTACCCTCTTTTTTCTCTACAGTAACACCTGGCCAGTTACCAACGTACTGGTTTGCGCCTGTAAGAGCATTGAACATTGTAGTCTTACCACAGTTCGGGTTTCCGGCAAGAGCTATTGTTACAGACATTTTGTATCCTCCTTTTTTCAGGTCAGAGCCTGACGCTCTGTCATTTTTCGAAGCTTATTTACTTTACTTCCACACATGCTGCGTCATGCTTACGCAGGGAAAGCTCATAACCTCTGATGGTGATCTCAACCGGATCTCCAAGAGGAGCTACCTTTCGGATATAAACCTCGCTGCCTTTTGTGATTCCCATATCCATGATACGGCGCTTGTAAGCCGGGTCGCCGGTGATCTTGGAAACAACTACTGTAGAACCTACTGCTGCATCACGTAAAGTCATTTCTCTTTTCCTCCCTGTTCATATTCCAATTCCTAATCTATCCTCAACTGCGCCTTTCCGCAGTTTGGGGCAAATCCACTACCGGTCACTGCCGCACAGTCCGGTCACACCATAATGTGTCTGGCCATTTCCTTATTGACTGCTACTCTGGAATCCTTGACATTTACGATCAGATTGCCGTCAAACTGAGAAATAACTGTCACTTCCGCATTCTCAACAAAACCAAGGCCTGCAAGAAATCTTCTTGTATCCTCCGCTCCGGAAATACGCTTGATCGTGCCAGTATCACCTGACTGTAAAAATAAAATCGGCTGCATGGAATCCCTCCGTTTCTTTATATTAATTAACTCAGTCTAATTAGTCAGTACTACTCATAGGTTAGTTTATACTAAGTTTTTTCGAATGTCAATCCCCTAAATGAAAAAAGTTAATCAAGATTAAGTTTTTATAAACAAAATATAAAAAAAAATTCCTGCATTCTGAGGTATTTCTGTCTGGCAGAAGGTTACCTCAGAATGCAGGAACTCTGTTCTGATTCTTTTTCTGTTTGCAGCCTGTTAAGCTAAAAACCCCTTCCGGAACTTTTTCTTTCTTCCGTGCTGCTCATATTTTTATCTCTTAGTGGATCTGATCATTCAAAAGCTTCAGGATCAGATTCTCCGTTTCATTGATTCCGTAGCTTGCACTGTTGATACAAAAGATCGTAGTTATCCGGCTTGCCCCACTGAGCTCCGCCGTAAAAATTGTAATACCGTCTGTGCTGGCTGTCCATCTTCTTCAGGAAACGGACTGCCTGCTTCATATTCATCTTCCGTACATCCATAACATGCTGCACACGGATAGCAAAAGGAGCTGTGATAAACAGACTGATATGCGGAATGTGATTGTTCTTGAGGATCGCATCCGCACACCTTCCCATAATGATGCAGTCCTCTTTTGAGGCCAGATCGCAGATCAGGTCACTCATGTTAAAGAATACCGCATCCTGTTTCGGAAGACCATGGTAACGGTTGAATTCCCGGAACCAGCCCTTGGGATCAAATTTATGCTTCTTCTCATATTTATTGAAATCCGCAAAATATTCCGCATCGTTGACCGCGCCCTTTTCCGCCTCAAGGCGCCTTAATACCTGATCAAAGATCTCCACATCATAATAGTTGATCCGAAGCTTGTCTGCCAGTCCGAAACCGATATCATTACCGGCACTTCCCTGTGTACGGCTGATGCAGATGACCAGATGGTCATTCTCAGAGATTTTTTCCCTGCGCTTGATCATATGATTCAGCGCCACACGTTCCTTATCCATGATATCCGTAGCAACAAAAGTCTCCGGCAGCGTCAGGATCTCCTGAAAGATCTCATCATATTTCTTCATGAGACGGCTTTTTTCTTCTTTATCCTTGATGGTCCTGGCCATGTTGCTGATCAGTGCCATCTCGCTTCGAAGAAGATGTCCGTCCGGTTTGGTATACATCAGAGCACTTAAGTTCCGGATAGTGCCTTCTCTGTCACCGGTGAAGGTACGTCCAAGGGAAGATCCTACGCTTTCATAAACCTCGCCATCCAGTTCATAAAGTCTGGTGGCAAGCTCTCTGCATTTCTCTCGAATGTTATTATCCTGCATATTGATCCTCCTCCCTTATAAAAAGAATACCAGCATATCGATGATGAACACCGGTACCAGGAAACAAATGGACCATGCCATATATCCGAAGAAGGACGGCATGTTGATACCATTTTCGTCAGAAAGTGTCTTGACCATAAAGTTCGGAGCATTGCCGATATATGTATTGGCGCCCATAAATACAGCACCGCAGGAAATCGCAGAAAGAAGCTTTACAGGAACCGTTCCCAGCGTTGTTGCGATTCCGTTTGTAAATCCGAGAGTTCCCGCTGTTGTCAGAAATACCAGATAGGTCGGTGTATTATCCAGGAAGCTGGACAAAGCTCCGGTCGCCCAGAACATCTGGTACGGCTCGGTGATACCAAGATTCGGTCCTACTGCTTTCAGAAGCATCAGGGCCGGCTGCATGGTGATAAAAATACCGATGAAAAGTACTGCAACCTCCTTGATCGCACCCCAGGTAAAATGGTTCCGCACACGGATCCTTTTATCTGTTGTTTTAAAGGACAAAAATGCAGCTGCCAGGATCAGGACGATCTCAATGATCGACGGGAAACTTAAAGTAACCTCACCGAAAATATGAATCCCCTTTACATTTCCGGCTGCATCCTGGAATACAGGCATACCTGGAAGCATTCCGCTTAAGATAACACCCACAACGATCATCACAAGGAAGATGATATTATGAAGACCCTCGATCTTAAACTCGGTACCCGGTTTGCTGATATCCGGTTTACGTCCCTCTGCGATATCCTTCTTGTAAGAGCGCATATCCAGATGATAGAACACAAACAGAAGAATCACCATATTAAGGATCAGTACCGGAAAAAGATGAAGACTCCAGAAGAACGGAACTCCTCGCATGAAGCCCATCAGAAGCGGCGGATCACCGATCGGTGTCAAGCAGCCACCCATGTTGGATACCATAAAGATGAAAAAGATCATGATATGACCCTTTCTCTTTCTCCAGGAATTCATTTTGATCACCGGACGGACCATCAGCATGCTGGCTCCGGTAGTTCCGATACAGCTGGAAAGCAGGGTTCCCAGTGCAAGAAGTCCTACATTTACTCTTGGCGAACCCGCAAAATCACCCTCAACTGTAATATTACCGGATACACAGAACAGTCCGAATAACAGGATGATAAATGTAAGATAGTCATTGATCACGCACTCAAGTACTGTTTCCGCAGTTTTTCCGGCACCGTAAACAACTGCAAACGGAATGATCATAAGAACGATCCAGAATGCAACCACAACGCTGATGTGACTCCCACCACTCACCCTTTACCAGCGGCATCACTGCAACACACAGAAGAAGGCCCGCAAAAGGGATACAAAGCCACACCGGCACACCAGATCCTGTCCCACCGTTTCCGGCTGCCCATACACCCACAGGACATGCCAGAAATACTGTCAGAAAAGTACACATGACGGTTAATAATTTTTTCAAAATTCTCACCCCTCACATAAATTTTTTTACCAGTGAAATTATAACATATGGCATTCTAAAATCAACTGTGTAGATGTGCAATTTATACTCGAACCCTCTCTCTTTTTTGTGCATTTTGTCGGTGTATCATAGCAGTTTTTGTTTGTTTTCAAACACACGACCAGATTTTCGGATACTGTTTTCTATATCTGTTATATAATTTATATACATTGTCTCTCTGACAAAAAGCAGCCGTATTCTCCATCGGCACACTACCCTTCCGGAAAATACTGCTGCTTTTGTATCTGTTATTTTTTTATTATTCCATACACTCGTCAAGGATCTCTGCCATCTTGTCGATATCCTCTTTTGTGATCACAAGAGGAGGAACAAGGCGGAGAACATCACTTCCTGCTGAGATCACCAGAAGGCCCTTTGCAAGAGCTTTTTTCACCACGTCTCCTACCGGACGCCCCTTGATCACGATACCCTGCATGAAGCCTTTGCCTCTTCTTGTTTCTGCACAGTCATGCTTTGCAACCAGTTCGTCCAGCTTCTCCTCAAAATACGGAGTAAGTCCCTGCACATGGGAAAGGATCTGATCTTTTTCAAAAATGTCAAATACCTTGCTGACGGCTGCACATACGAAGGGATTTCCACCGTAAGTGGTTCCGTGGTCGCCTGGCTTCAGGGAGGCTGCAGCTGCTTTTTTGTTCAGCACAAAAGCACCTACCGGAACTCCACAGCCAAGTGCTTTGGCACAGGTCATGATATCCGGCTGTACTCCATATGCCTGCCATGCAAAATAATGTCCGGTACGTCCCATACCGCACTGGATCTCGTCCAGGATCAGAATGATATCCTTCTCATCACAAAGCTTACGTAAGCCTTCCAGAAACTCTTTTGTAGCCGGATAAATACCTCCTTCTCCCTGTACGGTCTCGGTGATGATGGCACAGGTCTTATCTGTGATCTGAGCCTTTACACTCTCAAGATCATTGAAATCTGCAAATTTCACCCCACCCATCAGAGGCTCAAAGGGTTCTCTATAATGTGCATTGCCTGTCACGGAAAGAGCGCCGATGCTGCGGCCGTGGAAGGAATGGTTCATGGCAATGATCTCATGGTCTGCATGGCCATCTCTTTCGTAGGCATATTTCTTGGCAGCCTTCAGAGCACCCTCAATGGCCTCTGTACCACTGTTTGTGAAGAAGGCCTTTTCCATATGGCTTGCCTGTACAAGTTTGGCACCTGCCTCAATGATCGGCTCATTGTAGTACAGGTTGGAAATATGCATCAGCTTGTCGATCTGGGATTTCAGTGCTTCGTCATAGCCCGGATAATGATAGCCCAGGGCATTTACTGCGATACCTGCCGCAAAATCCAGATATTCCTTCCTTCGGAATCATAGAGGTAACAACCTCGCCTTTTTCAAAAACTACCGGAAAACGGTTATATGTATGAAGAATACTGGCTTCAGATTCTTCCATCTGTTCATTCATGCTCATTGTAATATTTCTCCCCATCATCTTTTAAAATTGCAGTACCAATACCTTTGTTTGTAAAGATCTCAAGCAGTAAGCTGTGCGGGATCCTTCCATCCAGGATATGGACTCTGTTTACACCATGCTCGATAGCGTCGATACAGTTTTTCAGCTTCGGGATCATACCGCCGCCCACAGTACCATCTGAGATCAGATTCTCAGCCTCATCTACACGAAGCTCGGAGATCAGAGTGGAGGGATCATCTGCATCCCTGTAAACGCCCTCAATATCGGACAGGAAGGCAAGCTTCTCTGCCTCAACTGCCTCTGCAATGGCGCAGGCTGCATCGTCCGCATTGATATTGTAGGAATCAAAATTTTCGTCAAAGCCGATCGGGGAATACGATCGGAAGGAAATCTCTTTCCAGAAGGTCATGAAGGATCTTCGGATTAACCTTTGTAACCTCACCTACGTAGCCGATGTCTTCGCCTTTGGAAAGCTTCTTTTTGCACTGGAGAAGACCGCCGTCCTTACCGCTGACACCTACAGCCTGTACGCCGAGAGATTCTACCAGAGTAACAAGCTCCTTGTTTACTTTTGCAAGAACCATCTCTGCGATCTCCATAGTGTCTTTGTCCGTTACACGGAGACCATTTACAAAATGCGGCTCCATGCCGACTTTACCGACCCAGCGGCTGATTTCCTTGCCGCCGCCGTGAACAATGATCGGTTTGAAACCGACTAATTTCAGAAGGACTGCGTCCTTGATGACGTTACGCTTTAATTCTTCATCAAGCATGGCGCTTCCGCCGTATTTGATGACTACGATCTTGCGGTTGAACCGCTGGATGTATGGCAGGGCTTCTATGAGAACCTCTGCTTTGTCAAGATATTTCTGATTTACCATGTGGGTGTCTCCTTTTTTTGAAAAATGATATGGATTGAAAAAGGTTTTGTTGTTGTATGTTGGAGGGATTTCTTTTTTATTATAATTTTGTCTCAGCTGACAGCTGTGGATTTGCGAGGAGGGGAGGCACTCGGAGTTCCGAGGCCGTTTCCCCTCCTCGCGCTCCTCCCCTCCGGCCACGGGGAACGGGCTGTTGCCCGCGTTGCGGGCAAAGCGCCTGCTGCGGACAGGCTGTCGCAGACAGCCGCTTCCGACGCGCTTTCGCCGAAGGCGAATAGCTCGTCAGTCTGCCTTCGTCGACTGAAGTTCTACATGCCACAGCCAAGCGTGCCCAACGGAGGGGGTTCTTAGGGGGAGCGTGCGGGCTTCGCAACTTTGAGCTCGCTCCCCCTAAGGGTTTTCTCAGCTTACAAACTGAAACAAAACTACAACTAAAATCCACCATAAAAAACATTCTACAAAGCTCTTACATCAAGAACGATAATCCGCATTGATCTTTATGTAATCATAGGTGAGGTCGCATCCCCACGCAGTTGCGGATGCATCTCCCATCTTCATATCCGCGATGGCTGTCACTGCCTCTTCTGAGAGGATCTTAGTTGCTTCCTCTTCGCTGTAGCCTGTAGAAACTCCATTTTCAATGATCTTGATCTTTCCTGCTTTGCTCTCAAAGTAGAGATCTACCTTTTCCGGATCGAACTGGACGCCGGAGTAGCCGAGGGCGCAGAGGATTCTTCCCCAGTTTGCATCGTGGCCGTAAATGGCTGCCTTTGTTAAGGAAGAGGTTACTACGGATTTACTTAAGGTTACGGCTTCTGCTTGGTGGCTGCGCCGATGACCTTGACCTCGAAGAGTGCAGTTGCGCCTTCTCCGTCACCTGCGATCTTTTTGGCAAGGGTTGTGTTTACGTAGTTAAGAGCCTTTTTGAACTCTTCATAATCTGCGTTTTTCTCTATGATCTTCGGATTGCCGGCCTGTCCGTTTGCAAGGAGGAGGACAGTATCGTTTGTGGAGGTATCGCCGTCAACGGATACCATGTTGTAGGTGTCCTTGATATCCTCGCTGAGTGCTTCCTGAAGAAGTTCCTTTGAGATATCCACATCACTGGTGATAAATCCAAGCATCGTGCACATGTTGGGGTGGATCATTCCGGAGCCCTTGCACATACCGCCTACCGTTACGGTTTTTCCACCGATCTCGATCTCTACCGCTGCCTCTTTCTTCTCGGTATCTGTTGTCATGATGGCTTTTGCTGCCTCAAGGCCTGCCTCGCGGCTTCCCGCAAGCTTCGGTGCCATGGCTTTTACTCCGTTTGCGATACGGTCGATGGGAAGCTGCATTCCGATGACACCTGTGGATGCTACCAGTACGCTGTCTTCCGGGATCCCAAGGCTTTCGGATGCTGCCTTGGCGGTTTCCCTGCAATAGCCGAATCCTTCCTCACCGGTACATGCGTTGGCGATTCCGCTGTTGCAGATCACAGCTCTTGCACCCGGGTGGTTGTATACAATGTCCTGATCCCATCTTACAGGAGCTGCTTTTACCACATTGGTCGTGAAGGTTCCTGCAGCCACACAGGGAACCTCACTGAATACCATGCCATATCGGTACGGCCTTTATATTTGATCTCTGCTGCAGTTGACGCTGCCTTAAAACCTTTTGCGGCTGTAACGCCGCCGTCGATGATCTTCATATTATATATCTCCTCTCAATGGTGATGCCAAATCGAATATCGCAGTTCATTCGTTTAAAGTCCTTCTGCATCCCCCATATTTTATTTGTGATCTGCCTGTTTTACGGGCACATCGGAATCTGTTTCAGTCCTTCGTTCTCGTCAAATCCAAACATCAGGTTCATGTTCTGAACAGCCTGTCCTGCTGCACCCTTTACCAGGTTGTCGATAGCGCCCATCATGATGACTCTCTTTGTTCTCGGATCGATCTTGAAGTTCACGTCCACAAAATTGCTGCCTTCTACATTTCTTGTCTGCGGGCATACATCCTTGTTCAGGACACGTACAAAGAACTCGTCTTTATAATATTTGTCATAGGCTGCTTTTACTTCCTCATAGGTAACATCCTTGGTCAGGGAGGCATATGCTGTTACCAGGATTCCACGGTTCATCGGAACAAGATGCGGGGTAAAATTGATCATCACTTCCTGTCCGCATGCATATCCAAGCTGATCCTCGATCTCCGGTGTATGTCTGTGTGTGGCAACACCGTAAGCTTTGATGCTCTCGTTTACCTCACAGTAGAGATTCGGAACCTTGGCTCCTCTTCCTGCTCCGGAGGTTCCGGACTTGGCATCAATGATAATGGTATTCGGATCAATGAGGCCTTCCTTTAACAGCGGATAAATAGACAGTGTGGAGCATGTCGGATAGCATCCCGGGTTGGCGATCAGCTTGCATTCTTAATATCCTCACGGTTGATCTCGCAGAGGCCATAAACAGCTTCCTCGATAAACTGCGGAGCCTTATGCTCGATTCCGTACCACTTCTCATATTTTTTCACATCTTTAATACGGAAATCTGCGCTTAAGTCGATCACCTTACATTTGGAAAGGATTTCTTCATTAATAAGGGATGCACAAAGGCCCTGTGGTGTTGCGGTAAAGATTACATCCACCTCATCTGCAAGTGCAGCCATGTTGTCATCCATACATTTGGCATCCACCAGCCTGAAAAAATTCTGATAAATATCTGCATACTGCTGATCTATGTAGCTTCGGGAGCCGAACCATTTGATCTCAACGTCCTTGTGTCCAAGAAGAAGTCTTACGATCTCATTTCCTGCGTATCCTGTCGCACCGATAATTCCTGCTTTAATCATCTTTCACATTCCTCCTCTGCCGTTTTCCTACGGCTTAATACACCCTGCAGAAGCGCTTGCTATTCTTATTTATGTTTCTTTTTTATGTCTTCTGATATCTGAATCTTCTGCACAGGTCAGACGGACATCTTAAACCTGTCTGTACTGCCAGCTCATATGTCCATCTTATCAATGGATAGATTATACATCTTCTCTGCATATTATGCAATAGTCATTTTCTTTGATTTTTCATGGTCTTTTCTGTTTTTCCTGTATTTTCTTATAATATCACCTACTTTCAGATGCATTTTTATGCAAAATTTTTTTCATATTTTTCAAATTATCTCTTGCATATTTATAAAATCTGGTGTATATTAAGCCATGTCGACAGGACAGCCGAAAATTTTGTTTTGTTGTACATGAATATTTTATTCACTCTGGTAAAGTTGTAAAAACGGTATAATTTTTTCCAGATAACGTAAAAAAAAATTCACCGTCCCGGAAATGTCCGGAGCGATACAAAATCAAAAAAATCCCAGGAGGACATATATTATGAAAGAAAAAGTTGTTTTAGCGTATTCCGGTGGTCTTGATACCACAGCCCTTATCCCGTGGCTGAAAGAAACCTTTGATTATGACGTTGTCTGCTGCTGTGTAAACTGCGGACAAGGAAACGAGCTGGACGGTCTTGAAGAGAGAGCAAAAATGTCCGGTGCTTCCAAATTATATATCGAGGATATCGTCGATGAGTTCTGCGATGACTTCATCATGCCGTGTGTAGAGGCTGGTGCTGTATACGAGCATTCCTATCTTCTCGGAACTTCCATGCTCGTCCGGTCATTGCCAAGAAGCTGGTTGAGATCGCACGTAAAGAGGGTGCCGTTGCTATCTGCATGGTGCTACCGGTAAAGGAAATGACCAGATCCGTTTCGAGCTTGGCATCAAGGCTCTCGCTCCGGACATCAAGATCATTGCTCCATGGCGTATGACAGATCTGTGGACCATGCAGTCCCGTGAAGATGAGATCGAGTTCTGTAAGCTCATGGCATCACTCTTCCATTTGATGCAAGCCACAGCTACAGCCGTGACAGAAACCTCTGGCACATCAGCCATGAGGGACTTGAGCTTGAGGATCCATCCCAGGCTCCGAACTATGATGACATGCTTGTATTAAGTGTAACACCTGAGAAGGCTCCGGATAAAGAAACTGAGATCACCATGACATTCGAGCAGGGTGTTCCGAAAACACTCAACGGAAAAGCAATGAAGGTTTCCGAGATCATCACAGAGCTGAACAAGCTTGGCGGTGAGAACGGCATCGGTATCGTTGACATTGTTGAGAACCGTGTTGTTGGTATGAAATCCCGTGGCGTTTATGAAACTCCTGGCGGAACGATCCTGATGGCAGCACATGACCAGCTTGAGGAGCTGATCCTTGACCGTGAGACAATGGAAGCCAAGAAAAAGCTTGGCAGCCAGTTTGCACAGGTTGTTTACGAAGGAAAATGGTACACACCTCTCCGTGAGGCTATCCAGGCATTTGTTGAGTCCACTCAGAAATATGTTACCGGTGAAGTTAAATTCAAGCTTTACAAAGGAAACATCATCAAGAATGGTACAACCTCTCCGTACAGCCTTTACAATGAGTCTCTTGCTTCCTTCACAACCGGTGATATGTATGATCATCATGATGCAGACGGATTCATCACTCTGTTCGGTCTGCCGCTGAAGGTTCGTGCCATGAAGCTTGCAGAAGTTAAGAATAACCAGAATCAGAACTAATTTTGTTGGACATTGTTCCGACAGATCATAAGAATGCCCCGGGAAGCTATATAAGTTCCCCGGGGTCTTTTGTTATATACTGCTTTGATCACATAATACCTAATAAACGAAAGGATTTTTTATCATGAACTCACAGAAAATGCCTCTGAAAAATTCTCTCTGCCTGCTTCTGGCCGCAACGATCTGGGGAATCGCCTTTGTTGCCCAGAGTGTGGGCATGGAATATGTCGGCCCCTTCACCTTCAACGGCGTCCGTTCCCTGATCGGCGCCGCTGTCCTGGTTCCGGTGCTCTTTATCCTGAACCGTTCCGGAAATAAATCCTCTGCTGCCACAGACTCCGCAATACCGGAATCCTCATCAGCACCTTCAGAAAAAGCTGTATCCCACACGCCATATAACAGCCGTGACCTGTGGCTGGGCGGCATTGCCTGCGGATTTGCTCTTTTTGCTGCCAGCAGCTTCCAGCAGTTTGGTATCCAGTACACAACAGTAGGAAAAGCCGGCTTCATCACCGCCTGTTACATTGTCATCGTCCCGATCATCGGAATTTTCCTGAAAAAGAAATGCAGTCCCTTTATATGGGCAGCCGTTGTCATGGCACTGGTCGGACTTTATCTTCTCTGCATCACAGACGGATTTTCCATTGGCCTCGGAGATATTCTGGTGCTGGTATGTGCTTTTCTCTTTTCCCTGCACATTCTGGTGATTGACTATTTTTCCCCGAAGGCAGACGGTGTAAAGCTTTCCTGTATCCAGTTTCTTGTCTGCGGGATCCTGTCCATGATCCCGGCACTTATTCTGGAACGTCCGCAGATTTCTTCCATTCTCACTGCCTGGCTGCCGATCCTGTATGCTGGTGTAATGTCCTGCGGTGTTGCCTACACCCTGCAGGTCGTAGGCCAGAAAAATGTGAATCCCACCGTTGCTTCTCTGATCCTTTCTCTTGAATCCTGCATCTCCGTGCTTGCAGGCTGGGTGCTCCTAGATCAGAAGCTTTCCATAAAAGAGCTCCTTGGATGTGTCATCATGTTTGCAGCCATCATCCTGGCACAGCTGCCGGAAAAAGAAAATAAATAAAAAACAGGCAGCCGGTTTGGTATTTTACCTTCCGGCTGCCTGTCTGCATGTTTCTTAGTCTGCTTTTTCTTCCTTCTTAATAAAGTTATTATAATGTGCCTTGATCTTCTCAAAGCTCTCCTGCTGATGTCGTGCTCCATCTTGCAGGCATCCTCCATTGCGATCTCTGCCGGAACCCCAAGTCCCTCCAGCATCCTGGCAAGAACAATGTGACGCTCATAAATCTGATTGGCGATCTCTGCCCCCTTCTCCAGAAGTGTCACGGTACCGTAACGGTCCATAGCAATATAACCATCCTCACGAAGAAGCTTCATTGCGTGACTGACGCTTGGCTTGGAAACACCAAGTCTGGTCGCAATATCAATGGAACGAACTCCTCCTCCTTTTTTGGATAAAACCAGAATTGATTCAAGATAATCCTCCGCTGACTGTCTGATCTCCATATAAAATCCTCCCTGCAAAAATTTAACTCTATATAGACCCTCTAAAGGGATCTGAATCCCATTCCTTCCCTGTTCTACAGGCGAATATTAACTTTTAATATACCGCTTAAAGGAGGTTGTGTCAAGCATTTCGCACATGTTTATCTTGACATTAAAAATAATTTCCCCGATAATAGTAGCTGAACAATATATCTGTTCTATAGCAGCCCGGAATTCTTTCCAGTAGTGCTGTCTTTTGAACAGTAAAGAAAGGAGATTTTTTATGCTCAAAACCCTTCTGGCCCAGGTCAGGGAGTTTAAAAAGGCATCGTTTCTCACGCCTTTTTTCATGATCCTGGAAGTTCTCTTTGAGACTCTGATCCCCCTGGCCATGGCTTCCATCATTGATAAGGGTGTGGAAGCCGGAAATATCGGCCATATCTATCGGATGGGTGCAGTTATGGTAGCTCTTGCCCTGTGCGGACTCTGGTCCGGCGTCATGGGAGGAAAATACGGAGCACTGGCCTCCACAGGCTTTGCCAGAAACCTCCGAAAAGCCATGTACACCAACATCCAGACCTTTTCTTTTCCAACATCGACAAATACAGCACTGCCGGCTGATCACCCGTCTTACCACAGATGTGACCAACCTGCAGAACGCCTATCAGATGATCCTTCGTATGTGTACCCGTGCACCGGCCAGTCTGATCTGTGCCATGGTCATGGCATTTCTTATCAACGCAAAGCTTGCAAGCATCTACCTTGTCGCTGTTATCTTCCTGGGAGGCTGTCTGATCTTTATCATGCAGAAGGCCACTGTATACTTCCAGGCCGTATTCCGTAAATACGACGACCTGAACGCAAGTGTCCAGGAAAACATCGGCGCTGTACGCGTTGTCAAGGCCTATGTCCGCGAAGACTACGAGATCAGCAAATTCCAGAAAGCCTGCAACAAAGTATACGAAATGTTCTTAAGTGCTGAGAAGATCGTTGTCATGAACATGCCCCTGATGCAGTTTACCGTTTATGCCTGTATCCTGGGGATCAGCTGGCTCGGCGCCAAAATGATCGTAGGCAGCTCCCTTACTACCGGTGAGCTTATGAGCCTTCTCACCTACTGCATGAACATTCTCATGAGCCTTATGATGCTTTCCATGGTTTTTGTTATGGTGACAATGAGTATTGCCAGCGCAGAGCGTGTTACGGAAGTCATCAATGATACTGCTGACATCACAGATCCGGAGGATCCGGTAACAGATGTCCCAGACGGAAGTATCGTCTTCGATCATGTAAATTTCAGCTATAAGAAAGACAGTCAGGAACCCGTTCTGAAGGATATCAATCTCTCGATCCGCTCCGGCGAGACCATAGGGATCATCGGCGGTACCGGAAGTGCAAAATCCAGCCTTGTCAACCTGATCAGCCGTCTTTATGACGTAACGGATGGTTCTGTTTCCGTAGGAGGCATTGATGTCCGTAAATACCATCTGGAATCTCTCAGAAATCAGGTTTCCGTTGTTCTTCAGAAGAATGTACTCTTCTCAGGAACCATTCTGGAAAACCTCCGATGGGGTGACAAAAATGCCACTGAGGAGGAATGCCGCCGCGCATGCCAGCTTGCCTGTGCCGATGATTTCATCGAAAAAATGCCGGACAAATACAATACCTTCATTGAACAGGGCGGCTCCAATGTTTCCGGAGGCCAGAAGCAACGTCTCTGTATTGCCCGCGCTCTTCTGAAGAAGCCGAAGATACTGATCCTGGATGACTCCACCAGTGCGGTAGATACTGCCACAGACGCAAGGATCCGCCGTGCCTTTGCCGAGGAGATCCCGGATACCACCAAGCTGATCATCGCACAGCGTGTTTCCAGCATCCAGAACGCGGACCGGATCATCGTTATGGATAACGGTGAGATCAACGGTTTTGGTACCCACGAGGAGCTTCTTAAGACTAACGCCATTTATCAGGAAGTATTTCATTCACAGACCGGCGGCGCCGGTGATTTTGACGAGGGAGGTGAACCGGCTTGAAAAAACAGAACATGAAAGGCCCGGGCGGTCCTGGCCCAAGGGGTATGGGAACACCGGAGCAGCCGGGAAAGCTTCTGGGACGCCTTGCCCGTTATATCTTTAAAAACTACAGTATCCATATCGTGATCGTGGTGATCTGCATTTTTGTCAGTGTTCTTGCCAATGTACAGGGAACTATGTTCATGAAAACCCTGATCGACCAGTATATCACACCGCTTCTCTCAGCAGATACACCGGATTTCGGGCCTCTGGCTACAGCCATCGCACGTGTGGCATGCTTTTACGCCATTGGTGTTATTGCCACCTATACTTATAACCGTATCATGATCAATGTTTCCCAGGGAACCTTACGTAACCTCCGAAACGATATGTTTGCAACGATGGAAACGCTTCCCATCAAATATTTTGACACTCACGCACACGGCGATATCATGTCCATCTACACCAACGACATTGATACCCTGCGCCAGATGATCAGCCAGAGCTTTCCGCAGCTGCTTTCCAGTGTGATCACCATCGTCAGTGTTCTTGTAAGTATGCTGATCCTGAATGTTCCGCTTACTGTAGTTACCCTGCTTATGGTTGCCATTATGATGACTGCCAGCCGGAAGCTTGCGGGCTTAAGCGGAAAATATTTCCTGGAGCAGCAGACCAACCTTGGTATTGTCAATGGTTATATCGAAGAGATGATGGAGGGTCAGAAGGTTGTCAAGGTCTTCTGCCATGAGGACGAAAGCATCCGGAAATTCGATGAACTGAACGACCAGCTTTTCACCAGCGCAGACAATGCAAACCGTTTTGCCAACATCCTGATGCCTGTGGTCGCACAGCTTGGAAATGTCAGCTATGTGATCTGCGCCATGGTGGGCGGTATCCTTGCTATCAACGGCATTGGCAGCTTCACACTTGGCGGGCTTGCCAGCTTCCTGACCTTCAATAAGAGCTTCAACATGCCTATCAACCAGGTCAGCCAGCAGTTCAACAGTATTGTTATGGCTCTTGCAGGTGCAAAACGTATCTTTGATCTTCTGGATGAAAAACCGGAAGTGGATGAAGGCTACGTTACTCTCGTCAATGCAAAAGAGGAAAACGGTGTTCTTACCGAATCCGACAAACGTACCGGCCGCTGGGCATGGAAGCATTTCCACAAAGCTGAGGGTACCACTGATTATATCGAGCTGAAGGGTGATATGCTCCTGGAGGATGTAGACTTTGGTTATAATTCCAACAAGATCGTTCTCCATGGCATCAACATGTATGCACAGCCAGGCCAGAAGATCGCTTTTGTAGGCTCCACCGGCGCCGGAAAAACCACCATTACCAATCTTCTGAACCGTTTTTACGACATTCAGAAGGGTAAGATCCGTTATGACGGCATCAACATCACCAAGATCAAAAAAGATGATCTCAGACGCTCCATGGGCATCGTTCTTCAGGATACCAACCTGTTCACAGCAACCGTTATGGAAAATATCCGCTACGGAAAGCTGGATGCCACAGATGAGGAGGTTATCGCAGCAGCAAAGCTTGCCAACGCCGACGGTTTCATCCGCAGGCTTCCGCAGGGTTATAATACCCTTCTCCGCGGAAACGGTGCAAACTTAAGTCAGGGCCAGCGACAGCTTCTCTCCATTGCCCGTGCAGCCGTTGCAGACCCGCCCGTCCTGATCCTGGACGAGGCCACCAGCTCCATTGATACCCGTACCGAAAAGCTTGTACAGGATGGTATGGATAAGCTGATGGAAGGCAGGACGACCTTTGTGATCGCCCACAGACTTTCCACAGTACGCAACAGTGACTGCATCATGGTCCTGGAGCAGGGACACATCATCGAGCGTGTTCCCACGAGGAGCTGCTTGCACAGAAGGCCGGTATTATCAGCTGTATAACGGCTGATCCAGGCTCACAGTTATTTTCGATCTAAAATATTCAATACCAAAAACATGCAGGGTGTATCTTTTCTGATAGTCCTGCATGTTTTTTTATGCTATAATCTTTGATTGAAATCTATTTTTCCGGAAAGGAGTCTCCGTATTTTTATATATGAAACAAACTGAAGAATATTACTACGGCAAAATGTCGAAAGATAAACAAAACGTGTACCGTGCAATGCTTCACGGGCTTATGGAGCTTTCCGACGAGTTCCTGATCCCGCAGGTACCAACCACCGATGGAAACTGGCTCTATGATGTATTTTTCCAGCTTCGTCTGGATCACCCGGAGATTTTCTGGGCTGTGGGGTTTAAATACCGTTATTACAAGGACTCGCCAAATCTGATACTGATCCCTGAATATATCTTCGACAAAAATAAATCCGGGAGCATCAGAAAGCCCTGGGAGCCCGCGTAGACAAGCTTGTGCGCACCGCCATGAAGTTTTCCGAGTGGGATAAGGAAAAATATGTCCATGACTTCATCTGTGAAAATATCCGCTACGACAAGCTGAAAAAGCCATATTCCCACGAGATCATCGGGCCTCTGGGCCATGGTGTCGGTGTCTGCGAGGGAATCGCCAAATCCGTAAAGGTCCTCTGTGATGCCCTTGGTGTATGGTGTATTATCGCCATCTGTGGGAACAATCCGGAAAAAGGGATCAAATACCGTCATACCTGGAACATCGTCCGGATCAACGGACAGTACTATCATCTGGATGCCACCTTCGATAATACTCTGGGCAAAAACGAAGACGGCTCAACCAGTATCCGTTACGATTATTTTAATCTGGATGACAAAAACATCTTTCGTGACCATGAACCACTGATCGCTCCGGCACCTCCCTGCCGGATGGAAACCACTTTTATTACCGTGAGAAAAAGCTATCCTTCACCAAATTGGAAGACGTATACAAACGTGCCCTCCAGGCCGCAAAAAAAGGCCGCGAATTCACCTTCCACTGGCGAGGCGGATATCTCACCCGTGAAGTCCTCGCAGACCTTGTAGATCAGATCCAGGCCGCAGGAAAGACACGGGACAAAAAAGCCATCATCACACTCAACTGGCCTCAGGCTGTACTGCGATTTTATTTTGCGGAACAGCAGGCGGAAGGGAAGGTGTTTATTGAGGAAGTGAATGAAGGGGAGAAACTGTAACGTCATTTAAGAAATTCGATAGAGTCAAAATGCCACATATCATTATGCATATGTGGCATTTTTCTGTGAATATAATTCTAAAAATTAAAAGACTTTCCATAAATCAGATTTATAGAAAGCCTCTTAAGCACTGCGGATAACAGGACTTGAACCTGCACGGTTGCCCACTGGTACCTAAAACCAGCGCGTCTGCCAATTCCGCCATATCCGCATATTCAATTATATTTTCATCCTGTCTGATGATAAAAAAATAACGGAAAGCAAATGCTTTCCGCTAATGAGGCATCGGGGATTCGAACCCCGGACAACTTGATTAAAAGTCAAGTGCTCTACCGACTGAGCTAATACCCCATAAAAAAGGACTGGGCTAGCTGGATTCGAACCAGCGAATGCAGCAGTCAAAGTGCTGTGCCTTACCGCTTGGCGATAGCCAATGGGCGAAGGGTGGATACAGGGATTCGAACCCTGGGCCTCCAGAGCACAATCTGGCGCGCTAACCAACTGCGCTATACCCACCACAACGTGCCTGAAGGGATTCGAACCCCCGACCCACGGCTTAGAAGGCCGTTGCTCTATCCAGCTGAGCTACAGACACATGCTCTCTTCTCAGAGAAGCGGGTGATGGGAATCGAACCCACGTATCCAGCTTGGAAGGCTGGTGTTCTACCATTGAACTACACCCGCATGCTTGCGGTAATAAGTTTACAGCAGTCGGGGTGACAGGATTCGAACCTGCGGCCTCCTGGTCCCAAACCAGCGCTCTAGCCAAGCTGAGCCACACCCCGATGTACCATTTACTTATGGTTTTTATTAAGTTGTTGTCGTCTTCGTTTGTGTTTCGTTTTCGTTTCCTGCCTGACGACAAGTGATATTATATTATAGCAATCTACAAATGTCAACACCTTTTTTGAATTTTTTAAAAAAACTTTTTTTTCACGTTTTTTCCGCCTATTTAAAGGTTTTCTTGTCATTTGTGACTGGCTTATGGTATCATGAAACCATAATTTAAGTCAAGAAAAAAAGCAAATAATAAGGAGATGTTTTTACATGGATATAAAATTATTTCAGCAGAAGCTTAATGACATCTGTGCCATCGCTGAGGAAAACAATAAGCAGCTCTCCCAGCAGCAGATCCGCGATCATTTCGATGAATCGGATCTGAGCACTTCACAGCTTGTAAAGATCCTGCAGTATCTCAAATTAAAGGGGATCACCATCGAAAGCGCCGATGAAGCTGCCAGCGCTGCCAGAGCAGATGCTGTTTCATCCGAATCCAGCGACAAGGAAGAGCTTCCGGTACCCGTGCTGCTCTTACTGCCGAAGAACAGGCTTATCTCAATGACTATATGGAAAGCTTTTCCCCGGAAGGACTTGATCCGGATGATCTTGCGTCCCTCTTTCATGCCTTTGCAAAGGGAGACACTGCTGCCGAAGGTGCACTGACACAGTTCTACATGGCTCAGGCAGCCAGATGGCCGCTGAACTGAACTGTGAGGAAATCCACCTGGCCGATCTCATTCAGGAGGCAAATCTGGCCCTTCTGGCGTCTCTCAAAGAGACAGACCCACAGGAGAAAAACGATACCTGGATGCGTGGTCGTATCCGCAGTGGGATCCTTCATGCCATTGAGGAACAGACACAACAGAAATTCCGTGACGACTATCTGGTATCCAAGGTAGAAAACCTGGAGGCTGCGGTTAAAGAACTCACAGACGATGATGACGCCACCAAATTCACCATTGATGAGCTTGCCGTGATCCTGGATATGAATGTGGATGAGATCCGGGATGTACTTCGCCTTACCGGAGATGATAAATAAAACTTCTTCATATTCTTCACAAAAACGGTCTGACATAGCTTGTCAGACCCGTAATCTTAATATTCTTTATGCTTTTTCTTCCCGTTTCAACTCCGCCGGTTCTGCCAGATGGATCTTTCCTTCCCGAAATATGTGGATAAATACCTCCGCCATATCCGGATCGAACTGTTTTCCTTCCTCTTCTCTTATGATCCGAAGAGCTTTTTTCCACTGGCATCAGTTCTTTATAACAACGTTGGATGTCATGGCATCAAAGGAATCTGCGATGCAGAGGATCCTTGCAGATGCCGGGATATCTTCTCCCGCGATCCTCCTTGGATAGCCGTTTCCGTCATAACGTTCGTGATGACCGATAACCGCAGGGATAACATAATCCAACGACGGAAGGTGACGGATGATCCCGATGGACGCTTCCACATGACCTTTCATGATCTCATACTCTTCATCCGTAAGCTTGCCTTCTTTATTCAGGATATGCTCCGGGATTCCGATCTTTCCAACATCATGAAGAAGCGCCGCCTGACGGATGATCTCCACCATTTCCGTTGTATAGTTCAGCGCCTTCGCAAGACTTGTTGCGTAATAAGCCACATTGTTGGAATGTCCGAAGGTATAATGATCTTTGGTATCAATGGCTGCAGTCAGCGCATAGATCGTGGATTCATAGGACTGATAAATATGTTCATGATCGGATTTCTTACCCGCATTTTCTTCATCCAGGCTTTCCTTCAGCATGGTGTCAAAAATCTCGATGCCGTTTTTACCGCTGCGCTTTACATGATATACTGCCAGGTCCGCATTATCCAGGAGCTCCTTTGCTGAGCGTGCCGCATAAGGCGCCGCACTGATCCCCACGCTTACCGTAAGGATCTTCAGCTTGTAGTCTGCAGAATCGTTGCGCATATGCAGGATCTGCTTCTGTATGGATTCTGCCAGATTTCTGGCGGAAAAAATATCGTAATTTGGCATCAGGACCGCAAATTCCTTGGCACTATGCCGTGCCACATATCCCCGTTCTCCCACACTTGCCTGGATGATATCTGCCACCTTTCGGAGTGCAACATCTCCCTGCTGATTTCCGTACAGCTGATTGTACAACTTGAAATCATCGATATTGAACAGGATCAGTGCAAGCGAACCATCTTTATTTTTTTCGTATTCCTCATCCAGGATCTCATAAAAATATTTCCGGTTCAGAAGGCCTGTCAGTTCATCGGTCCTTGCCTCTGTCCATGCCGCCTCATAAAGTCTGGCATTTTTGATGGCAATGGAAGCTACCGAACTGACCGAAGACAGCATGGCCAGATCATTATGGTTCAGATTTCTGTGTCCGTCACCGGAAATCGCAATGATCCCGGCCAGATCATCATTCTGGCGAAGACCAGCACAGTATTCAATACCCAGCTCCGAAAACATATGTTTTTCCGACTCCCACATGGATTTGTAGGCTGTGGAGGAACGAAAATCCCGGATCACCACACAGTCCTCATTTCTGGTAAGCCAGGTGACCACCGGATTATCTGCTTTCAGTGAAAAGGTCAGATCATTTAATGGACGGTCACTGTAAACTGCCTGATATTCCCCTGATTTTTTGTCCTTCAGACAAATATAGATCCGTCCTGCATTGGTAGTTTCCTTCAGCACATTTACCGTATTGCGCAGGATCTCTCCTACCCGGAGTGTCCTGGAACCGACTGGCTGAAATCTTTCAGCTCCTGAGACTGCCAGTGGATCTAGCTTTTTTATAAAACATTGTTCATCAGACATTTCCACAGCACGGTGACCAGCCATGCAGATATGAGAAAAACAAAAGAAAAGATCAGCACATGATACTCACTGGCTGCAGGGAGCAGCATTCGGATATAGCTCATCAGGTACGGTGAAAGATTGATAAACAGTACTACCGTCAGGACCACGCCCACACCAAAGCAAACCCCATCTGACGCAAGACGGCGCATCTGGAACAGCCGTCTTCTGGTCAGTGCATAAAGCATCAGGACAGCATTGATCAGGCCGCTGACAATATCGATGGGGAATCCGGAAAATGCCGGCACTGCCAGCGCAAGGTTTCCCACAAAAATGATCAGTATCCCCACAAGGATCGGTTCGATCTGTTTGCGGTATCCGGGATGTCTCCGCATCCGCGGTACATGGTGATAAAGATCTGGATAATGGTGATCCCTGCCACCACAAAGAACAGAAGGAACCAGGGTGTGATCTTATAAACAAAATGCGCACCACCGTTTTTACGGATCAGATCCGGCCAGCGCAGGATGATCCCGCCCGGGATATTGATCGCAAAAAGCAGCATCATCAAAAACAATGGGATCTTGCTTTTTCTGCCCATACGCACTCCCATGAATTCACTGATGAACACATAGTAAAAATATGGCAGAAACAGGATTCCGGCCAGAGACACATAATACCACAGGATGTAAGAGGTCCTGCTCCATACGCATCAGAAAAGAGCCCAGCGTCCAGCAGAGCATTCCTCCCAGCACACACATGAAACTGTTGATGATCCGGCTGCGCTTACCAGCCAGAAGAGTCAGTATCATAAATGTATAGAAAAAAAACTGAAATGATTGAAAATGATACATAGCTTTCCATAGTTACTTCCTCATATTCCCGGATCCAATCTCATCCTGCAGTCTCAAAAGTTCCGCCACCTCATAATAAGGAGTGCTCATATGCCGTGGTTTCCGTCCGTTTCTGGACTCATACAGATGAAAGGTACCACAGCGCAGGATGGTCACCACAAGGGGATCCATTCCCAGGATCTTCTTCAGATCCCGGTAATCCTGATCAATATATTTGAAATACGTAGTCAGAAGCTCTTTCAGAATATCCGTACTCATAGCCTGATACATCAGCGCTTCTTTTTTTACTTCTATATAAAGATGCAGATATGGGCGTTTTTTTCTCATTATATTCTTTCACTGCGATCCAATCCGTAACCGGCTGCCCGGACAGCTGGATCACACTTTTGATACCATTCTCTGAAATTCTGGTAAACCCTGCAATATCAATGATCCATGGAACCCGGTCTACGTACTCAAATCTTGGGATCTGTGTCCGGTCCTCCTGTTGGTAAGCCCCACGCACCGATACATATCTCCACACGATACCTGCAAGGCATCCGCCTTTCAGCACAGTGATCACAAGCTCATATTTCTCCCCGGGACAACCTCATCCATAAGATAAGTCGGAGGAGTGAACGTGGGATCCTCATAATTATGGAGCATATCTTTTTCGGTGATAAATTCATAAAAGCAGGTATCCGGGAAAAAGTACATTCCGTTCCTGGTCCAGGTCTCGGTTCCTATAATGGAAGGTTCCGTTCCCGCAAAAAGTTCCATGGGCCGAACTCCCCACATTTCCTCCAGATCATCCTTATAGCACTGGTTGTCAGTTCCTGCCACCATAAATCCCTTCAGGTGAAAAAGATCTTTCGGAAGAAGCTCCCGTTTCTCCTTCTTACAGATCTTTTTGGCATTCAGGATCCTTTTCAGCATCTTTGGTTTATACTGCAGAAGTTCCGAAAAGGATGTTTTGCTCTTTCCTGATGATACGCTTCCAGTGAGGCTCTGGCTTACTGCATAGGCCACACTTCCAAGTCCGAAGAAAAATTCCACGTCCTGTTTCATGGCCATCTTGAATCCCTCTTTGTTCCGCTCACCAAAGCTCATATTTACCGCATCTTCCACTTCCGGAAGAAAACGGATGTCGATATCCTCTTTCAGCGCCAGTGGAAAAAGACCGGTAGCAAAAGGCAGCGGTGCCAGTCCGTAAAGGATCTTGTCCGTTTCCTCCACATCAAATTTGCCCTTTTCGTGGCTTGTAGCCAATATGAGGCAGGCAACTACATTGTTCCTGTAGGTATCCAGCATACTTCTTGTGTATGGTGCTACTTTTATCGGATGGCGCCCGCCTTCCCAGGTCGTCTGTATCCAGATGATCGGATTACCCGGAAGTGTTTCGCTTCTCTTCTTCAAAAGCATGTCGGCATAATCCTCATAAGTGGTAAGAGGTACCAGCGACGGAACTCGTCGATCCCGGATGGCTCCTGCCCTTCAGAATGCTTTTGCCCAGTTCACAGTCTGACCAGAGCTGGATCTGCTCTTCCATCAGGCGATTCTGGATCTTCATGTAATCCTGCATTGTCAGATCAAGAAATCCGCAATATTCTTTCCAGATAGCATCATACTGCTGTTTTCGAAGCTTTTCGCCAAGACTCACCGCCTTTTCCCCCCTTTTCGCCATGTTTTTATGCAGGCAGCTGTACTGTTTCGGTCTGGGATCAGAAAGGGAGTTGTCTGCTGATACGCTCCGTAATTACTGAATGTTTCCGGAAACACGATCCTGTCCTGGTAAAAAATGTACAATATGTTCCACACGATAAGGACCACAAAAGCCCCCAGCGCCTTCCCGGATCCCAGAAATCCGGCCAGGCAAAAATAAAATCCGGCGAACCACAGAACGCCAGGATGTCGGCAGAGTGCATAAACACCCTCTGTATAAGCCAGCCTTTCATGATTTTCTTTGACATATGTCTCATCAAAGGGCAGCGCAAAAAACAATGTATAGATCAACAGTCCCAGAAACAGGAGCGCTGCTGCCAGAAAAACAGCAGAAATAAAAAAAGAACTTCCCCGCCGCGGCCAGCAGTTCCGGATCACCAGACCTGTTGACACTGCGATCAGGAAACATCCTATGCTAAAAAACGGGTGGAGAAAGCTTTTTTTCAGTCGGATACTGTTATGATCATACAGGAAGCAGCATAAAAAGCCGATACTTCCTATAATAACCGCAGTCATGCGTATTTTCCCCCTTCATTTATGTAAAGCGGACCTTCTCATTCCGCTCTGCTGCATTCTCAGGAACGAGACCCATTCATGGTCAGTACCCTAAAGAATGCTCTATATTACTAGAAAACAGCTACTTGTTCATTATATAGCACATAGCTGACTTCGCAATCGTTTTTGACTAATATATGCTGAATATTGGCACAAATTTTATCAATTATGACAGTTTATTTGTTTTTTCTGCCGGAATCAGAGGTAACGGATCTCTACGTGCATTTCGCCCTTTCCATCTGTCTCCATTACTGCATAGCTTGGACGGCGTCCCCGTTGTCTGGGAAAAGCCAGACTTCCGGGATTTACTAGAAGCACACCTGCTTCCTTTTCAACAACCGGTACGTGGATATGTCCGAAAAAAGCCGCATTGCATCCCCTTGAGCGGGCAGCTTCTGCCAGCTGATCAAAGGCCATGGATACACCGTAGTAATGACCGTGAGTTACCAGGATCTTATTTCCCTCGACCTCGATCACATCTTCTCTCGGAAGATCCGAGAAAAAATCATTATTTCCGGACACAATACTGCAGGGACATTCTGCAAGGGCTTCGATATAAAATTCTCTGCCTTCCACATCTCCACAATGTACCAGCCTGTCAAAAGGAGCCTCCCGATTTATCGCGATCTCCAGGTTTTCATCTCTTCCGTGAGTATCGCTTACGATCAGCACCTTCATACAAGCTCTTCCTTTATAAGGCAAAGAGCTTTTCCACGATGGCTGATCCTGTTCTTTTCTTCCATGGAAAGCTCTGCGGAAGTACATCCATATTCCGGAAGATAAAAGATCGGGTCATAGCCAAAGCCATTCTCCCCTTTTTCCTCGTAGCCGATGCGGCCTTCCATGGCAGCACGGACTGTCTTTCTTCTGCCATCCGGGAAAGCTGCCGCAATAGCACATACAAAACGTGCAGTACGTTTCTCATCGGGTATACCTTCCAGACGCTGGATCAGGTTTGCGTTTTTAATATGATAAGAAGTATCCTCACCCATATAGCGTGCGGAATAGATTCCCGGCTCTTTGTTCAGATAGTCGATCTCCAGACCGGAATCATCTGCCAGAACGATCTCGCCGGTCATTTTACTGATTGCTTCTGCCTTGATCATGGCATTTTCTTCAAAGCTTTTTCCATTTTCATCAATATCCGCATGGATCCCGGCATCCTTCAGGGAAAGGATCTCCAGAGAAGGATCCGCAAGTATCCTTCGGATCTCCTTCATTTTATCCTCATTTCCGGTAGCAAAAATGATCTTTTTCATTCTTTAATACTTCCTTTCTTCGGCGGACGTGGTCCAAGAAACTGGTAATAATAGGTTTTCATCATTCCGTTATAGATCTTACGGTTTTATCTGCCTTTCGGCCGATGTCATTCTCTGCCTTGTCATAGGCAGTGATCAGATACATGGACCAGCGATCCAGCCCCTTATAGCTTTCACCGATCTCACGGTACAGTGCAGGGAGATTGGATTTTTCTTCGATCCGCTCACCATATGGCGGATTTGTCACGATAAACCAAAGGGTTTGGAATGCGGAGTTCACTGACCGGGCGCTGCTGGAAATGGATCAGTCTGTCCACTCCTGCCATTTTTGCGTTGGCGCGTGCTGCCTTGATGGCAGCTGCATCGATATCAAAGCCCTGGATATCGGTTTCAATATCAAGATTTACACGTTCTCTGGCTTCTTCTCTTGCATCCTCCCAGCATTCCTTCGGGATCAGATGCTCCCAGCTCTCGGCCAGAAAATGACGGTTCAGTCCCGGCGCCATATCCGCTGCCATCATTGCCGCCTCAATAGGAAAGGTACCGCTTCCGCAGAACGGATCGACAAGAATACGGTCCTTTTTCCAGGGGGTGAGCATCAAAAGAGCGCTGGCAAGCGTCTCGGTGATAGGTGCCTTGACAGTCATCTGGCGATACCCTCTCTTATGGAGGGATACTCCTGAAGTGTCGATTCCGATCAGAGCTACGTCTTTCATAAAGGCCACACGGATAGGAAATTCCGGACCATCTTCCGGAAACCAGGAAATCCCGTAGATGCCTTTGAGACGCTCTACAATGGCTTTTTTCATAATGGACTGGATATCAGATGGACTAAAAAGCTTACTTTTGATGGAGTTTGCCTTGGCTACCCAGAATTTACCGTTTTTCGGTATGTAATTCTCCCATGGGAGAGCCTTGGTCTTTTCAAAAAGCTCATCAAAAGTCTCGGCCTTTACTTCGCCTACTTTCAGAAGCACACGTTCTGTGGTACGAAGGAACAGATTGCGTCTGCCACACCCTGGGCATCAGCCTCAAAGGTTACTCTTCCGTCTTCCACCCTGGTCACTTCATAGCCAAGATCCAGTATTTCACGCTTCAGCACCGCCTCTGTTCCAAAATGACAGGGCGCCGTTAATTCCCACAGATTCATAAAGTGATCTCCCGTACTGTATTTCCTTCAAAATCTTTAATGGTAAAAATTCCGTTCTCAAGGATTGCATAGGTCGGCGGGTTACCTTCCTTTGGAATGGATACGGAACCTGGGTTCAGAAGGATATAATTCCCCATATTTTCTGCCTTCAGCACATGTGTATGGCCGTGGATCAGAATGTCTCCGTCCATCATCGGCGGAAGATTATCCTTATTATAGATATGACCGTGTGTGGCGTACATCGTTTTTCCTTCGATGGCAAGGATACAGTAATCTGCCATAACCGGGAAGTCCAGGACCATCTGATCCACCTCTGCCTCACAGTTTCCGCGTACTGCATAGATCTGGTTTTTTCTCTCATTTAAAAGGCGGATGACTTCCTTTGGTGCGTATTCCTTCGGAAGATCATTTCTCGGTCCATGATAAAGCAGATCTCCCAGAAGTACCAGTCTCTCCGCCTTCTCCTTGTCATATGCTTTCAGCATTTTCCGGCAATAATATGCCGAACCATGTACATCGGACGCAAACATATATTTCATAAGCTTTTCTCCTTGTAATTTGTGTTGGTTTTTATCTCTGTTCTTTACATTATCATGATTTCCTTTAAAATACAAGATTTGTTACAGATATGCATTCGCAATCTATTTTGATATCGTCCGCTTTTTTTTATCCGCGCACAAGATTTCTCCCTCTGTAGGCTGCAAATCCACCGATCACGGACCTGGTACGACAACCCTGTCTTGCCAGGCTCCGGGCAGCCTGCATGCTGGCGCCGCCGCGGTCGCAATAAAATATCAGCAGCTTATCTTTGGGAAAACGATATTTCTGATCCTGTTTTTTCTCAAGATATTCCTCCAGCTCTCTGTATGGGATATTTACCGCGTTCTGGACATGTCCCCTTCTGTAGGCGGCAAGATCCCGGAGATCTATGATAACAGCGTCGCTGCGCTCCACATAATAATCCAGCATTTTTGCAGAGATAGTTTCGATCTGAAACATGGAAAAAATCTCCTCTTTTTGGTATATTATATGGAAGCTTCCGGGTGAATGTTCCCTTATATGTATTTAAGCGGGAAAAGCCATCTCTGACTTTTCCCGCTTTTCTTATCCTTTAATATCTGTCAGAGCCTCTGTCCTTCTCAGAATCATATTCATCGGAAATTTTGTTTCCGTAGCTGCTTTTGGAACTGTTTCTGGAAGAATTTCCCGAACTGTTCTTAGAGCTGTTTTTTCCGCAGTTTCTGGAAGCACTTTCCCCGTGATTTTTTCCTGCATAATTAGACTCATTTCTGTCTGTTTCGTAATTTTTCGCCATTTGAATTACCTCCTGATGAAGTTGATTTTACGGCTTTCCGAAGCTTTCTGCCGCTTTTTATTACAGGAAATAGTATCCCAAAAAGTTGGAGATTATTCGCCAAAATCATATTGCTTTTTTTTCCAGTTTATATTATAATCATTCTTGTAAAAAGAATTTACCCTTCAAAAATTTTTTTTACATAACCCCTTATTTAATTATTTATACTCCCCTCGAAACACCCGGTAGCTCCCCTACCGGGTGTTTCTCTATACAAAAAAACAAGCCACCGGATGACGATCACAGTTGCTCCGGCAGCTTGTTTTTTATCCGTTGATCGGATTTACATGCACCATACAGTGCTTTACATCTTTGAATTTATTCTCGATCGTATAATGTACATTTTCCGCAATATCATGTGCATCAAAAAGGGAAATATTTCCATCTGCTGCGATCTCGATATCCACATACATCTTGGATCCGAAAAGACGGGTTTTAAGAAGGTCTACTCTTCTGACGCCCGGTACCTTGAGGATCTCTCTCTTCATGGATTCCTCAGTTTTTGCATCACAGGAATGATCTACCATCTTGTCAATGGCATCCCTGAAAATGTCGATTGATGCCTTGGCGATCATAACGCAGATCACGATACTGGCGATCGGTCCAGGATCGGGTATCCCAGTCTTGCACCGAAGATGCCGACAAACGCTCCGATAGAGGAAAGTGCATCTGAACGATGGTGCCATGCATCTGCCATCAGGCTCCTGAATTGATCTTCTTTGCGGCACCTCTTGTATACCAGAACATCCACTCTTTTACCACAATGGATACCACTGCTGCAATCAGTGCAAGTGTTCCCGGAATGGCAATGGTTCCACCGGATGTGCTTTTTACGATATCACGGGCACCGGTAATTCCGATCCCGAGACCAGTGACAAGCAGCATTCCTGCAAGGACAATGGAAGAAACACACTCCATTCTTTCATGTCCGTACTGGTGCTCTTTGTCTGATTTCTTTGTAGAAAGACGGACACCGATAATTACGATGAAGGTGCTTCCCACATCTGATGCAGAATGAATGGCATCCGAGATCATCGCTCCTGAATGTGCCACAATACCTGCGATCAGTTTAAATACAGATAATAAAAGGTTTACCAGAATACTGATCCGGATACCTTCATTGCTGTCTGCTGTTCCCATGAAGCTGTTTTTTCTGTATCATGTATAATTGTTTTGTTTTCTGTGTGTTCCATAAACAGGACCTCCTTTTAAATATATGATCAGGTTCTTCTTATGGCACAACATTTTCCGTGAAAAAACCGGCGGTTCCTTCACTACTCGCTGCAGTGCGATTTTCCGCCGGTGTTCTTTCTTTTCTGTATAGGGATATCCCAGCTTCTACCTTCTGTTCCATCCATATTTTGCAGTAAAAAAGACATACCTGCGAAACATACACTGTCCCGCAGATATGTCCGAAAGCAAAGTCACATTCTGCTTCACCTCATATTCCGTGAATGCAGGTTCTTTGCAATTACGTTTAAATCCATATCCGCTGCCGCTTCCTGCGGCCCGGCCCTATGCCTTCGGATTAATATTTTCGATTCCGAAAAGCATCGCCTGCTCAGTTTGTACTGTTGATCTCGCATCCTGTTCGAATGTAATGCAGTGCAAAGAGAATTTTTACAGTCTTACGGGTCTCCCGCTCAACTTCTCAGAAAGGATACACCCTATGCCCTCTGTTAGTCAAGCCAAAGTTTTTTATTTACAGGTAG
>ENA-OQCP01000076-OQCP01000076.1-human-gut-metagenome-genome-assembly--contig:-NODE-76-length-35060-cov-2.729797_pt1 | contig 35060 bp, 49 predicted proteins | sample MGYA00242760_ERZ504583 | MGnify/ENA primary metagenome ERZ504583 (study PRJEB26092, sample SAMD00036308) | human gut metagenome | host: Homo sapiens | study: EMG produced TPA metagenomics assembly of...
TCCTTCCCAATAATGTTACAATCTTCTTTATGGTGTCAGCATAAAAAATCTTCAAGAACTGACCATAAACCCAAAATTGTAACACACAAAAGGAAGGAACTCTATGAACAAACACAACAAATCCCGCAGCTCGTTTTCCGGCAAAATCGGTTACGTGCTGGCTGCAGCAGGCGCTTCCGTCGGACTTGGAAATATCTGGCGTTTTCCCTACCTCGCAGCAAAATACGGCGGAGGAATTTTCCTCCTCATTTATATCCTGCTGGCGCTCACCTTCGGCTACTCCATGATCGTTGCCGAGTCCGCCATCGGACGCATGACACGAAAAAGCCGGTCGGCGCTTTCCAGTCGTTCGGCAAATCGAAATGCTTTCCGCCGGGGGCTGGATCAACGCCATTATCCCGATTCTGATCGTTCCATACTACTCTGTCATCGGAGGATGGGTCATCAAATATCTGATCGAATACGTGAAGGGCAACAGTACCCTGCTCGCAGAGGACGGCTATTTTTCCGGCTTCATCTCAAACGGAGTTTCCACAGAGCTCTGTTTTGCCGTTTTCTGCCTTATTACGGTCGCCATCATCTACGCCGGTGTGCGAAACGGCATTGAACGCGTTTCCAAGGTGATGATGCCGATTCTGATCGTCCTTTCCGTTATCATTGCCGTTTATTCCGTAACAAGACCGGGCGCACTGGCAGGCGTGAAGTATTTCCTTGTTCCGAACCTCAAAAACTTTTCATGGATGTCCGTTGTTGCCGCCATGGGACAGATGTTCTACTCCCTCTCGATTGCGATGGGTATTCTGATCACCTTTGGCTCCTACATGAAAAAGACACCTCGATCGAGGATTCCACACGCAACGTCGAAATCTTTGACACTGCCATTGCGATCATGCAGGCCTGATGATCATTCCTGCCGTCTTTGCCTTCTCCGGCGGAAATCCGGATACCCTGCAGGCAGGACCTTCCCTGATGTTTATCACCATCCGAAGGTATTCGCCAATATGGCTTTGGCACTGTGATCGGTATTCTGTTTTTCCTTCTGGTGCTGTTTGCCGCACTGACCAGCTCCATCGCACTGACAGAAAGCGCCGTTTCCACCTTTGAGGATGAGCTCGGCTGGGGCCGTAAAAATCGACCGTTCTGATCGGCGTTATCATGATTGCGCTCGGAACGCTCTCCTGCCTTGGCTACGGGCCGCTTTCCTCCGTCACCATTCTTGGCATGCAGTTCCTGGATTTCTTCGACTTCCTGACGAACTCCGTGATGATGCCAATTGCTGCCATTGCCACCTGTCTTCTCGTTTCGAGAGTCATTGGTGTGGCGAAAATCGAGGAAGAAATCATCCACGGTGAGAGCCGCTTCCGCAGAAAGAAAATCTTTCTTGTCATGATCCAGTATCTCTGCCCGGTGTTTGCACTGATCATTCTGTTCAGTTCCGTGGCAAATGCATTCGGCTGGATCACCATGTAATGAATCTGTAAACGATGAAAAAAGATTGTTTTCGAAACACGATCACGATTTCGAAAACAATCTTTTTTTATCCAAATCTGTCACACCAGCATCAGGAATCCGTCAGCAGCAGAATATCTTCCTCCTTCAGATACAGCTCCTTTGGAATCCCCATTTCCGGCTCCAGTCTGTTTTTGCGATCTTCCACTGCAGCCAGCTGCATTCGGCATTCTTCCGGAACGAAATGTTCCATTCAAACGGATCTTCCCAGATTTCGGATTCGTTGACCGGAAATACATTTTCCTCACCCGGCCTTTCTACTGTGGCCAGAAAATGTGCCGGATGCCAACTGCGCGGATATCGTCTGCAATTTCCCGCTCCTTTACGTGCAGCGTTACGCCCCAGTCCACGGCCGCAACGTGTGCGCATCCACCCGCTCGGCCGCCGAAATGTTCTTGCAGCCCGACAAAATTGCCGCTGTGCGCGTCTTCGGATTCTGGAAAAATTCCTTCAGCGGTTCCATGACTTCCATCTTTCCCCGGTTCATACAGCTGACCGTATCGCAGAGGCGGTACACCTCATCGCGGTTGTGTGATACGAAGATGACCGGTTTTCCGGCCTCCTTCAGATGTTTGTACATCTCCTGCTCCAACTGCCATTTCAGATAAGTATCGAGCGCTGAAAACGGCTCGTCGAGCAGAATCAGCTCCGGCTCTGCTGCGAGCATCCGTGCCATCGCGACGCGCTGTTTCTGTCCGCCGGAAAGCTGTCCCGGGATCTTTTTCTCCAGCCCTTCCAGCTGAAACTGGCGGATCAACGATTCCGTCCGGCTCCGGTCCGGCCGTTTTCCCATGCCTGCCTCAATATTCTGCACAACATTCATATGCGGAAACAGAGCGTAATCCTGGAACATATAACCGACTTTCCGCTTCTGCGGCGGCAGATTGATTTTTTTCTCCGAATCAAACAGCACCTTGCCGTCAAGGACAATCCGCCCTTCATCCGGCTTTTCGATTCCGGCGATGCACTTTAAGGTCATGCTTTTTCCACAGCCCGACGCGCCGAGAATCGCAAAAATCTCCCGCTCCGCCCGGAACTGCATATGCATAAAAAATCCGTCCAGCTTTTTCGTAATATCTACTTCAAGCGCCATTCTTTATCCTCTACCACTGTTTCTGATTTTTCTTTCTCCGGTTACCCAGAAGGTTCATTGCCGTCATCGCAAGGAATCCGACGAGCAGTACGACAACAGACCAAAAACCCGCCGTTTTATAATCCCCGTCCTGAATCACCATTGCGATTTTCTGGGAAACGGTACCCGTCTTTCCCGGAATATTTCCGGCCAGCATCGACGTCGCACCGTACTCACCGAGCGCCCTTGCAAATGCCAGTACCGTACCGGAGAGCACGCCGGGACCTGCCGATGGGATGACCACTTTCCAGAAAATCTTCCACTCCGACATACCAAGCGTCCGCGCCGCATAGATCAGGTTCGTATCCACCTGCTCAAATGCCGCTCTCGTATTGCGGTACATCAGCGGAAACGCGATAATCGTTGCCGCCAGAATACAGCCAAGCCATGTCTGTACTGCCTTGATACTGAAATTCTCATACAGTGCAGCACCAAACGGACGGCGGAGGCTGAAAATCAGAAGCAGGAAAAAGCCTGCAACGGTCGGCGGCAGAATCATCGGAAGTGTCAGAAAGCCGTCAATTACGGCACGCGCGCCGGGACGCAGCTTCATCACCGCACGCGCGGCAAAAATACCAAAGAAAAAGGACAAAATCGTCGCCACAATACCGGTCTTGATCGAAATGACAAGCGGGCTCCAGTCCAGTGACTGTAAAAAATCCAGTATTTCCTGCATAACATTTCCTTTCTATCCACGGCAGCCCTGCATACCTGCATCACGCATCCTGCCCGGATTTTCTCTGATGCAAAACCACCGTCCGTAGAAACGAAATCTTTCTTTTTCGGACGGTGATTCCAAATCCCTACTGTTTTTTGTGGGATCTTCTTTTTATTCTACCTCTGTATCAAAGTAATAATTCCGGAAGATGGCGGCTGCCTCATCGGAAGTCAGAAACTCTACAAAGTCTTTCGCTGCTGCCTGCTCGGTCTCATCTGCCTCTTTGTTGACAACCTGTGCTGTCGGGTAGATGACATTTCCGGTCAGATCGTACGGAACGACCTGCAGAACCTTCAGACGGTCCTCCAGACCGTAGGTATCGGAATAATAAACCGTACCAACCTCGTTGGATCCCTCTGCAACTGCGGAAGTAACGGCTCCTACGTTTGCACACTCATTGATTTCCACGCCGCTGAGCGCTTCGGAAACCTGCTGGGTTGTGATGGCCGATACGTCGTCTGCTTTCTCCAGAATGCCTGCATTGACCAGTGCTTCTCTTGTGTATTTTCCAACCGGAACGGAACCGTCTGCCAGTGCGATGCTGGATGCCTTGTTCAGATCCTCCAGGCCCGTAACTTCTGTATTGCTTCCCTCATAGGTTACAACGCAGACCTGATTGTTTACGATATTGTGGCGGGTTCCCTCAACCAGAAGATTCTCTTCCTCAAGCTGATCCATCTGTTTTGCTGCTGCGGAGAAGAATACGTCGCAGGATGCACCCTCTTCGATTTGTGTCATCAGGGTTCCTGAACTGTCATAGCTTCCAACCAGTTTGACATTCGGCTGGGTCTTATTGTACTCGCTGATCAGCGTCTCCATTACGGAGTTCAGGCTCTTTGCGGCAAATACGGTGACAGTGGTATCGTCAAATACTTCGCCGTCTGCTGTGCTCTTGGCACTGGATGCGCTCTCTGCTTCCGAAGAAGCGCTGGATGCAGATGTGCTCTCTGCCTTGGAGCTGCTCTTACTGGAAGAATCTGTGGAATTGGAAAATCCGCATGCGGCAAGAGAAGGTGCCATAGCTGCCATCAGAAGAATGGATACGGTTTTCTTTTTCATGATAATTGACTCCTCATTTTGTATATTTACGTATGAAGCGCCGGATGTGCACCTTTTCGTTTTCCGGTTTTTGCTGACCGGATCTGAATGAGCTGTGCGGCAATGCTGATTGCAATCTCCGCCGGCGTCTCGCTTCCGATCTCAATTCCGATCGGGGCATAGACACTGTCGAGCTGTTCTCCGGTAAAACCCTGCGCTTCCAGTTTTTCGCGCACATACTTTGTCTTTCTGCGGCTTCCCACCACACCGATGTACGATGCGCCGGTGCGAAGCGCAAACGCCTCGGCATCCGCATCGCACCGGTGGCCGCGTGTCACAATCACGAGATAATCATTTTTCCGGATCGAAAGAATCTCGTCCAGTTTCGTAAAATCCACCAGCATGGTCTGCCCGGCGTCCGGGAACAATGCTTTGTCCACATATTCCTCCCGGTCATCGAGTACGATACAGCAGAAATCCAGATGATGCAGCACCGGAACGAGTTCCTGGGCCAGATGGCCGCCGCCGAACAGATAAACCTTTCCGTCGTAGCAGAATTCCTCGGCGTAATACGTTTTCCCGTCCAGTTCCAGAATCCGGCAGTGGCCCGCTTTTTCCTGTGCCGCCGGAAGCATTTCCCACGCTTCTTTTTCCAGCACGCGGATGCCGGTTCCGTCCAGCGCAAAAAAAATCCAGTAACTGCGGTACTGCTCCTGCGCCGCAAGCGCCTGCGCCAGACTTCTGCTTCGCCGTGCGCTCCATTCATAAAATAGAAGCACACCTTCACTCTGCGCCGCAGACCATGCCAAGCCCCTTCCCCTCTCCGGTTCCGAGATCGTATTCTCTGTATTCACTTTTCTTCTCCTGCACCAGCTCCTGCGCATGCAGAACCGCCTGATATTCCAGGTTTCCGCCGCCGATAGTTCCGAAAATCCGTCCTTCCCGGCCGACCAGCATATAGGCGCCCGTCGTGCGCGGAATGGAGCCGTCCCCTTCGGTGATAAAGGCAAGAACCGTGTCCTGTCCCTCTTCCAGCTGTGCAAGCAGTTTCCGGTAAAGTTCGTCCATGTTTCCTCTCCTTGTGTCTGATCTCTGGTCTACTTTTCCGTCACCAGTTCGATGGTGTCACCCTTTTGAATCGTGCCGCCGCGCAGCACCACCGCGAAAACGCCCTCCCGCGGCATGATGCATTCACCCATGCGTTTGAAAATCTCGCAGTGGCTGTGGCACTCCTTTCCGATCTGCGTCATCTCAAGCAGCGCATCCCCGCAGGAAAACCGCGTGCCGACCGGCAGATTCCGGAAATCATATCCTTCCACGATCAGGTTTTCCCCGAAGGCGCCGAGCGGAATATCCGCCCCCTTTGCACGGAAGGCTTCTATTTTTTCATACGACAAAAGGCTCACCTGGCGGTGCCAGTGCCCGGCGTGTGCATCGCCCTCGATGCCCCAGTCTTCCACCAGCTTCGCCGTTTCCACCTCGTGCTTTGCCGTTCCCCGTTTTTCACTGATACAGATTCCTATGATTTTTCCCATTTCTTTTGTTTCCTCTTCTTTTCGAACCGCCGTCATTTCATCCGCCGATACCGGACATCAGGTGATGCTCTGTCATATCCTTCGGCCGCTCAAAGCAGTGTTCCATCGGCTTTTTTAAGATTGCCTGTGCCATCACATCCCGCAGATCCGCCGCCGTTCCGTTCTGCAGAACCTCCCGCAGATCCACGCCGTTCTCATAGCAGAGACAGAGCTTTAAAAAGCCGCGGCTTGTCAGCCGTACGCGGTTGCAGCTTCCGCAGAACTTTCCGTGGATCGCGCTGATAAAGCCGACGGGCATCGACAGCTTTTCGTACCGCACATAAGCCGCAGGACCGTTTCCTTCTTTTTCCTGGTCCGGCGTACATGCCCCATACCACTGTTCCAGCTCTGTTTTCAGCGCCTCATTCGACGGACCACGTACGATTTTCCGGCGCCCACCGGCATCACCTCGATGAACCGCACCGGGACTTTTTCCTGCTCTGCAAATTCAATCAGTTCCTGCGCATGCAGTTCTTTTCGATGCACCGCATTCAGCTTCACTAAAAGACCCGCCTCTTTGGCCGCGCAGATACCCTGCTTTACCTGCTCCAGCGCATCGCGTCCGGTAAGCGCCGCAAACTCTGCCGCATCCACGGTATCCAGGCTCACATTCACACTGTCACAGCCGGCCGCCTTCAGATCCCTCGCACACGATGCCAGGCGTACGCCATTCGTCGTGATCCCAACGGATGCGGTGCCCGGCACTGCTTTTATTTTCTGCACCAGCTCCACGCACTCTTTTCTTACCAGCGGTTCCCCTCCGGTAATCCGGTAATGCGTGATGCCAAGCCCAGCCGCGGCGTGCACAATCTTCAGCATCTCTTCGACGGTAAGCGGCGGATTCTGTTCCGCCTGCTCCAGTGCACAGCCCGCCGCACTCTCCGGCATACAGTACCGGCATCTCAAATTGCACGCGTCCGTGATGGAAATCCGCAGGTAATCTATCGTTCTGCCATACTGATCCTTCATCGTTTATCTGCCTTTTCCAAAACCGCAGTTCGGGAAGGTGCAGACCTTGCAGTTCAGGCAGAGACCGCCCTCGCCAAGACCGGCCAGCTCCTCCGCTGTCACCTCATCATCTGCAACGAGGCGCGGCAGGACAAGATCGAAAATCGTCCGTTTCGAATACATGACGCATCCCGCAGGCCGACGATCGGTGTTCCGTTTTCGGCATACGCCAGAAGGAACATGGCTCCCGGCAGCACCGGCGCGCCGTAGGAAACGATGCGTGCTCCGGTATTTTTGATCGCCAGCGGCGTCTTGTCGTCCGGATCCACACTCATTCCTCCGGTGCAGAAGACAAGATCGGCACCCGCTTCCATCGCGCGGCGGCATCCGTCTGTGATCTTCGATGCATCATCATCGTAAACCTCATGAAAGATCATCTCCGCGCCGAATTCTGCCAGCTTTTCCTGGATAACCGGTGTGAAGGTGTCCTCGATCCGATGGTAATACACTTCATTTCCCGTTGTCAGAACCGCAAATTTTTTCTTGTGGAACGGCTTTAAGGTCAGGATCGGCCCGTAGGAACAGACTGCCTGTGCCGTCTCCATCTTCTCTTTTTTGATGACGAGCGGAATAATTCTCGTTCCCGCCAGTTTGTCGCCTTTTTTCACGTATGTATCACCGTGGCGCGTCGCAATCATCATCTCGCCGAGGCTGTTTACTTTTTTCAGCTTCTCGCGGTCCACTTTCAAAAGGCCGTCGCAGTCCGCGATCAGTTCAATTTTTCCTTCTTTGACATCGGACGGATGCATGTGATCGTTTTTACACATATCGTAAAGAATCTGTGCCGCCTCATTTTCATGCAGCATTGTATCGTCCTTTTCCCAGATGTAAATGTTGTCCTTTCCGACACTTAACAGCACCGGAATATCTTCTTCTGTAATGATGTGGCCTTTGCGGAATACCGCATCTTTTGTCACACCTTTGATAATCTGTGTAATATCGTGGCAGAGCACCTGGCCTACCGCGTCTTCTGTTTTCATCAGTTTCATCTGAAACGCCTCACTTTTTCTATTTGAATCTATTCCAGTTCCCCGCAGATCACTTCCAGCACGCTTCCGGCGATGCACCGCGCCTTATCGGAAATCGTGAAGCAGTTCTGCAGTTCTTCTTTCCGCGGATCGATGTCCGCAATCTTAAATCCCTTCGTCACCGGATAGCGTCGCGGATCAGCCCGCGCAGCAGACCGGAGAGAGATGCTTCCACAGGTACCGTCCCGTTTTCTGTCTCAATCTCTGCAATCACAGCCCTGGCTTCCACAATGTCTCCGATCGAAGCCGCATTCCGCAGAATACCTTCCGCCTGTGCATGCATCACACGCTCTTTTCCGTACCCGCCGATGATGCCCGGAATGCCAGTGTTCGGAACCGCGCTCCCGCTTCGGATCACGCGTCCAAGATTATGACCGCGCTTCGTCTCAATTACAACATCCACATCTTCTCCTGCCGTAAAGCCCGGTCCGAGGGCAATCACAAGCGGCGCCATCTCTTTTGTCGTCCCGAGATTTTTCTTCGCCAGAATCGCATCGACCACGACGGCCGGGCGAAGTGCTGCAATGCTTAGTCCCGCCGGATCCACGAGCACCGGAACACCATCTTTCTTCCAGATCCGCTCCATTTCCTGTTCCAGAAGTTCTTTCCGGTTCTTTTTCTCTGCGAGATCCACGTCCATGCGCACGGCTTCCACGTCCTCTACCCTGGCGCTGCCGGCATATACCGCTTCGCTCAAAGCCACCTGCCGCCGGATCGCCGCCGGGTGCTCTGCTTCCAGAACCAGCAGACGAAAGCCCGCTTTTTTCAGACGATGGATCGTACCGGTTGCAAGATCTCCTGCTCCCCGTACCACGATCAGATCTTTCTTTTTCATCTTCGCTGTCTTCCTTCTTTCGTTTCAGCAGCCGCCGTTTTCTTCCGTCTTCCGCGGTCTGCCTCTTATTCTCGTGCGAGAATAACGCTTTTTCCATTAATAAAAATACAGGAAAGGACCCGTTTTGTCAACGTGTCCCCGTAAAAAATGTTATTTTTCTTCTGTTCCAAACCACTTCTGAAACGACGCATCGGCGCCTGCGCGGACTTCTTGTTCAAACTTCCGGTACCGCTTCAGGAATTCTTTTCCCTCCGGGGTCAGTACCGTCTGGCCGCCGTTGCTGCCGCCCCGGTTGCCCTGTACCAGCGGGATGCCGAGATCCTCCTCGGCGCGCTTTAAGATTTTCCATCCCTTCGAGTACGCCATCTGCATGCATTTGCAGCCCTTCGAAAGGGAGCCGGTTGCTTCCACATGCTCCATCAGCTCCGCCACACCGGGACCGAAGGCATGATCCGTCCGGCTGACGCGCAGCCGCATGTCGTACCGCAGCTTCTGTCGTAATGTTTCTTCTTTTTCTTCCATTTCCACCTCACACCTCTACAACAGCACACGGTACTCCGCCTCATAGGCAAGTCCCGCCGTCTGAAGTGCCGCAAGGATTTCTTTTCCCTCTTCCGGCGCTGCTTTCCAGGAAAGGCCGCAGCCCGCCGTAATTTCCCGCGGAACGGGGATCATCCTTCCCGGCAGGCCGTGCGCTCTCGCATACTGCTCCATCTGCATCGCCTGCGTTGTCCCCGCAAACGTCAGAATCCAGGTTTCTTTTCGCTGTCTCATATCGTTTCTTCCTTTTTCCAGCTTCTTTTGTATCCCGGATGCCGGCTGCCGCCTCTCTCACTGCTGCATTTCTTCTTCGGCAAACTCCCGCAGAGCCTGCGCGGCAATCCGGACTTCTTCTTCCGTCAGTACATGGGAAAAGCTGAACCTCACGGCTCCCTGCTCCCGTGTTCCGAGTGCTTCGTGCATCAGCGGCGCGCAGTGTGCCCCGCTTCGGACTGCAATACCATAGTTCTCATACAGCCAGTCGCTGACATATCCCGAATCACAGGAGCCGATGTTTAATGCCGCCGTTGGTACCCGCTGCTGCAGATCGTCTGTTCCATATAAAGTAAGTCCCGGGATTCCCTGAATTTTCTCCAGAAAGAGGTGCATCAGCTCCCTCTCTCTTTTGTAAATCATTTCAATCCCCGTCTTCTCCAGATATTCCAGCGCTCCCAGAAGTCCCGCAATTCCGTGGACATTTAAAGTTCCAGCTTCCAGGTGCTCCGGCATCGCCGCAGGCTGTTCTTTTTCATAGCTTCGGATTCCGCTTCCGCCCATTTTGAGCGGCCGGATCGAAAGTTCGGGACGGACGTAGATTCCGCCGGTTCCTGCGGCCCTAATAGTCCCTTGTGGCCGGAAAAACAGAGCACGTCGATCCCGCTTTTCTGTACATCAATCGGCAGAATCCCCGCTGTCTGCGCCGCATCGACGATCAGACGCAGGGAATGGCGTTCCGCAATTTCGCACACCCGCGCAAGATCCGTGATATTTCCGGTCAGGTTGGAGGCATGCGTAACGACAAACGCTTTCGTGTTTTTCCGCACTGCCGCTTCCATCTGATCGTAATCGATCCTTCCAGATACATCCGCCGGAATCACGGAAAGCTCCAGTCCCTGTTTTTCCAGTGCATACAGCGGGCGCAGAACGGAATTATGCTCGCAGACTGTCGTGATCACATGATCCCCCGGCCCGAAGAGTCCGAAAATTGCCGTGTTCAGTGCTCCGTATCGTTGCACGTAAATGCAATCCGCTCCGGACTCTCCGCGTGAAACAACTCTGCCAGCCGCATTCTCGTCTCAAAGACGATGCGGCCCGCATCCAGTGTCGCATCGTGTGCACCGCGGCCTGCATTTCCACAGCCGTGCAGTGCCTGGATCATACGCTCCTCTGCTTCTTTTGGATGCCACAGCGACGTTGCCGCCGAATCGAGGTAAATCATGGCTTAATCACGCGGTCTGCGCTGCTCATGCGCTCCACGATGTCATACATGTTGGTCACACTGCCGACCTGCAGCTTTTCGGTGATGCCGTAGAAGTTCAGGCATGTTCCACAGGTCAGAATTTCAACGCCGCGCGCTGCCAGATCTTTCAGATCCTCCAGGGACTCGGAACCCTCGCAGGTCAGCTTTGCACCGCCGTTGTAGAACAGAATCGTATCCGGCAGCTCATCCTGCTGGGTCAGTGCATAAAGGAAGCTCTTCATCAGAATTTTACCCAGCTCCTCGGCTCCTTCGCCATATGGTCTGCAGAAAGAACGACGAGTTTTGTTTTCTTTGCCGCCGGTACGAGGCATACGGTTTTCTCTTCTGTTTCAGCCGGCTCTGTTTCCGATACGGTGAACTCCACATGATACTCTTTTTCTTTCTTCTCTTTTACCAGAAAGCCATATCCTTTCTGCTGCGCCATTTTTTCCAGGTTCTGCACGGCGATTTCATTATCCACCAGAACCTCCACTTTTCCGCTTCCCGCAAGTTCTGCAATCGCATTTTTTGCCTTTACCAGCGGTACCGGGCACACATCACCCATTGCGTTTACTGTCTTTTTCTCCATCTCTGCCATTTTTCATCCTCCCTGCCTTACCATTTCCTGCTCTGTGTCACATAAATTTCGGTTCCTGCCGGCTCTGTGATTTTTCCAACGATTGCTGCCGGAATCCCCTGCTCCAGCAGTTTTCTCTGCATTTTTTCTGCATCCACGGCATCCACGGCCATCAGAAGCCCTCCCGATGTCTGCGGATCAAACAGCACCTCCTGCATGCCGAACGGTATATCCTTAAAGGTCACATGCTGCTCCAGATGATTCCGGTTCCGCTGGCCTGCCGCAGTGATCAGAAACTCCTCCGCCGCTTCCACAGCCCCCGGGAACACCGGAATCTGATCCGCCCAGATATGGCAGGACACGCCCGACTCCATCATCTCATGCAGATGTCCTAGGAAACTAAAGCCCGTTACATCGGTACAGGCATGAATGTTATACTTCCGTGCCGTCTCCGAGGCGTACTTATTCAGCGTCATCATCGATTCCACTGCCTTTTGAAATCCACCCGGGTTTTCCTCCCCGACGCGGTGCGCCGCACAGAGAATGCCGGTTCCGAGCGGTTTCGTCAGAATGAGCAGATCACCCACGCGGCCCGTATTGTTCTGCCAGATCCGGTCCGGATGCACGGTTCCCGTGACAGAAAGGCCGTATTTTACACTGTCATCCGCAATCGAATGACCGCCGGAGAGCGATCCGCCCGCCTCCTGCACCTTTTCCGCGCCGCCGCGCATGATTTCTCCGAGGACATTCAGATCCATCTGTTCCGGAAAGCAGACGATATTCAGGGCTGTCCGCACCTCCCCGCCCATCGCATAGATGTCGCTTAAGGCATTCGCCGCCGCAATTTTTCCAAACGTGTACGGATCCTCCACCACCGGCGGAAAGAAATCCAGCGTCTGGACCATCGCAAGGTCGTCCGTCAGCCGGTAGACGGATGCATCGTCTTTGCTGTCATAGCCCACCAGCAGATTCGGATCCTTTTCCCCTTTCGGCAGCTTCTCCAGAATATGTTCGAGCACGCCTGCCCCGAGCTTTGCCGTACAGCCGCCGCTCTTACAGAAAATAATTTTTTCTTCTTCCATCGTTACCTGTTCCCTCTTTTTTCAGCTTCTTCCGCACTCTCCGTCCGTTCCGCGCAGAAGTCCCAACGCATGCGGCAGGGTATCAAGTACAAATCCAAGACTCTCTTCCACCGCCTTCGGGCTTCCCGGCAGATTGATAATCAGCGTCCGATGACGGATTGCACTCACTGCCCGGCTCAGCATCGCCCGTTTTGTGATCGCCATGCTGCCCGCGCGGATCGCCTCCGCGATGCCAGGTGCCACACGGCCGGATACCGCCAGAGTTGCCTCCGGTGTCACATCCCGCATGGAAAATCCCGTGCCGCCTGTCGTGAGGACAAGATCGCACTGCTCCAGGTCGGCAAGCCGGATCAGTTCCTCCTCGATCATCGCCCGCTCATCCGGCAGAAGACGCATCGAAACGACCTCATACTGCTCCGCCGGAAGCAGCTCTTTGATCCTTGGGCCGCTCTTATCCTCGCGCTCGCCCTGATATCCTTTGTCACTTAACGTTACAATTCCCACCCGGAAAACCGGGAAATCTTTCTTTTCTGTCATGCTTTATTTTTCCTCTTTCTGATAGATATAATGACCGCTCTTTCCGCCGTCCTTTTCCAGAATGTGGATATCACGAATCACCATGCCGCGGTCCATCGCCTTGCACATATCGTAGATCGTGAGCAGCGCTGTGGAAACGCCAGTCAGCGCCTCCATCTCCACGCCGGTCTTTCCGACACATGATGTGGTGCACACGGCCGTAATAGAATTTGTATTCTCGTCCGTGGTAAATGTCACTTCGCAGTTCGTCAGCGGCACAATGTGGCACAGCGGAATCAACTCCGCATTCTTTTTCGCCCCCATGATACCTGCCAGCCGTGCAACGCCGAGCACATCGCCTTTTTTCGCCGTATGGTCCCGCACGGCTGCAAATACCTCCGGGCTTACCTGTATGGTTCCCGTCGCCGATGCTGCCCGGTACGTGTCCGGCTTCTCATGGACATCGACCATGACGGCGCTGCCGTCTTTCTTAAAATGGGTAAATTCCGCCATCTGTCTCCTCCGTTCTATTTCCGTTTTATTCTCCGGGTTCCCACTCTTCTTCCGCTTCACGCACGGGAAGCTCTGCTCTCCCATACCAGGATTCGTGTTCTCACCGCTTTGTCTTCTGTTTCCTGTCGCGCACGTAACCAGAACATGCTCGATCCCCTGCCTGCGCAGCAGCTCCACAAGTTTCTCTGCGGCCGCCCGGTGTTCTTTTTCCTCATACTGGTGCAGTACCGCATAAAACGTTCTGCCTTTCAAATCCTTCTGCTGTCCCTGTTCCGATGCGATCAGCCGTGCCAGATCTTCTTCCGTGATATGGTGTTCCATCGTACAGTCAAGCAGTTCCGCCGCCCGTTCTGCCCGAAAGCAGCCCTTGCCAAGCGGCTGTCCCAGTGCCGAAAGACCTGTCACACCAATCACAAGATCTGAAGAGGAAAGCAGCGCCGGTTCATGTTCCGCCGGTGCCTTGCACGGCAGGTGCTTGCGCCGTCCGCCTCGATCAGCGTCAGATCGGCCTTTTTGCGTGCCTCTTCAAATAGTTCCGTTTCCGGCATGGAAAGCTTTTCCGGATCCCGGCAGGCACTCCCGATAATCGCTGCGCGGCCTGTGCGAAATTTTCTTTCGACCGCTTCCAGACTCTGGTCATGCCATTCCTTCGGCGGACGATAAATGTGCGTCGAAGTTGTCACCAGTACCTTCTGATCGTTTTTTACACAAAAGCCTGCCATCTCGTACAGCAGCGTCGTTTTTCCGCCGCCGCCGATGATAGAACTACATGGTTCTTTTCCTTTAAAAAGGGGAACGCCGTTCCCATTCCTACCGGCTCCAGCTTCTGTTTTTCTGTTTTCTGCCAGATTCGAAGCATCTCCTCTGCCCCCTTATGCCGTCTTTCTTTCTCACTCTACCATACTCATTTTGGGCTGTCAAATTTTACTCGCGCCGTAAAAACTTGAAAAAAGAACTGCCCCGATCGGGCATCCCCATCAGAGCAGTTCTTCTATTCTTACTGAACGTGTACGGTAAGCACCGCTGCATTTGATCTGTTTCCATCGCTGTCCGTCACATGATACGTCAGCGTGTAATCTCCCGGCACTGCAGTATCCACATCGCCGTCGATCTCAATCTGGTTAAAGAGTGACTCCTGGCTGTCTGCATCATCGGTCATCTCTTTGATATAGCTGGTTTTGTCCAGATCGTTTCCGGCTTCCACTGTTACTTCATACGTATTCAGGTACAGTTTTGGGCTTTCTGCCGGCAGTGCTTCGATTTCCATCTGCGCATCTGTCTCATTTTTTGTGCCTCTGTGTCATTCTGCTGCGGCTCCTCTGTTGCCGGTGCAGACTCATCTGCCGCCCCACTGTTATCCGTTTCCTGCGTAGCCTCATTTTCCGCCGGGGTATCTTCCGCTGCAGCTTTATAATTCACGCGGCGTGTTGCTTTTGATACATTATTGTGACTGTCCTTTGCCGCATAGACAACCGATGCACTGGTATGGTCATCGTTCGGGAAAATGTTTTCAATCACCAGCGAATCTGTCACATCTCCGTCTTTCTCATCCGTTGCAGTAACGCCTTCCAGCAAAGGCGCTGTATCACTGCCTTCCGCATACGTTACATCCCCATCAGCTGGAAGCTCGATTTCCGGGCCTTTTCGGTCGTCCGTCACTACGACAGCTGCTGTACCGGCTCCTAGCGCCACGCACAGGACAATCAAACCTGCAACAATCCCTTTTTTCATGGCAGTTAATCGTCCTCCTCCTGGCCGTAATCTCCATATTTGTACTGACCGTATTTTCCGTATTTACCATACGCCTGTTTCTGCATATCCACCTTGTTCAGGACAACGCCAAGCAGCGGGCAGTTACTTCTCTCGAGCTGGCTCTTTACTTCCTGTGCAAAACGATAGCTGATCACACCGGACTCAATGACCATGATTGAACCATCACAGATTTCTGCAACGATTGCACTGTCGATAACGCTTCCAAGCGGAGGAGTATCCACAATCACATAATCGTAAACTTTACGAAGTGCATTTAAAAGACTTCGGAAGTTCTTTCCCCCCAGAAGCTCTGCCGGATTCGGCGGAAACGGGCCGGAATAAATCATGTAAAAGTTCTTTACATTGGTAGAACAGATGACATCCTCCAGAGTTGCTGACCGGACAGGAAGTGTGCCAGTCCGCGAACAGATTTCTGTGTTTTCGTTCTTCCAAGAAGAACCGATTTCCGAAGATCGGCATCGATCAAAATCACTCTTTTTCCGCTCTCTGCAAGAGAAATGCCGAGCTGCATAGAAACACTGCTCTTTCCCTCATTTGGTGTACAGCTTGTAACCGCGATTACTTTCTTATCTTCTCCGCAGAACTGAAGGTTGGTCCGAAGAGATTTGTAGGCTTCCACAATCTGATAGCCTGATTTTTCCTGTTTTACTACTACCTGATTCACGTTCCGTATCCTCCCTTATTTCTTTCTTCCACGGCCGTTTTTGTTTTTCTTCTTGCTCTTTTTCTGTCCTTCTGCAAGAGGAATTATGCCGAGTGTACTGACACCCAGATAACGTTCTACATCTTCGGAGGTCTGGATGGTGTCATTTGTCAGATAAACAATAATGATGATGACAATCGCGATAAATGCACCTGCTATTGCACCGATCAGCCCGTTTTTCTTAATACTTGGGCTTACCGGCTCATCTGGAATATTCGCCTCATCTACCACATTTACAGCTTCTGTGTTCATAACGTTCTGAATATGATCTGATGCTGCTACACGGATTGCATCCGCCATCTGGCTTGCTACATACGGATCTTCGTCTTTTACTGTAATCGAAGGATACGCGTATCGTTCTGTGTAGTAACAGTAATTTTGTTCAAAAACTCCTCATAGGTAAGATCCAGATTTAACTGTGCAATAACGGTTTCAACAACCTGACGGCTCTGAATCAGCTCCGCATAGTCTTTGGTTAAAAGAGAACTTGCCTGCAGATCTCCACTTGTTACAGTACTGCTGCTGTCCTGTTTTGACAGTACATACATTTTTGTCGTCGATTCATACTGCGGCTTCATAAATACTTTGCTGACCAGTACCATCAGAAGGCCAAGTGCCAATGCAGCTAAAATCACATAGCCAATTTTGCTCCAGAGCACACGAAGCAGTTCCAGTAAATCGATTTCAATTTCATCCTGATTCTGTTGATTCGTTTCCATCTTCTTCTCCTGACTTTTTTTAGATTTCTCCGGCATCCCTTAAGATTTCCATCGGATTATCGTGGAAAATCCTTTCGGCATATGCCTCTCCCATTTTTTTTGAAACATAGGCAGCGCCTGCTCCTATGTTGGGAATACGTGTTTTTGTGTTGTGGGAATCGCTGCCGACAAAACCGAGCAGATCTTCCTTCATCAGTTTTCTGCAGTAGCGTTTTGCCCCCCACGTATACTTTCCAAGTATACTTTCCACATTCACCTGCAGTCTTGCGCCCATATCCACCAGATCGCTGGAAAATCCGACGCTCTTTACCGTTGCCTGATAGCGCTCCACATGCGCGATAATCGGTTCATAACCGCAGGACAGTACATTGTAGACTCTCTCACGGATATGCTGTGCGGAATCTCCCTCGGAAAATTCCAACAGAACATAGGATGAACCGGCCATGGTCACATATTTCCGTTTTTCCAGGATATCCTGAAGATCCATGTTCGAGTGAAGTTCACACCCGAGATAAAGCGACATATCCGGATATTCCTTTTTTGCCGCTTCCTGCAGTTTCAGAAACTGCTCATGTACCTTTTTTGCCGGTGTTTCAAACATCCGCCGCCGATAATGCGGTGTGATGATAATCTTCCTGACCCCGTCCTCGTGCTGCATTTTCAGCATCTCCAGCGACTCTTCCAGGTCAGCTGCACCGTCGTCTACCCCCGGGACCATATGGCAGTGTACATCAAATAATTCCTTCATACCTTATCCCTCTTTTTGTGTTCTTTCTTCAAGTCACGCATACTTAGACATTCTATTTTAGTATACATCCTTTTGTGAGCTCTGGCAATACAAAAAACATACTCTGTATTTATTTTTTAACATTTTTGTCAAACTTGCCTAAAATGAGGGATAAAAAAGAGACCCCCATTTTCATGTCGGCCTCTCCCGTTATTTTCTGCAGATGAAAACCCTGCCTCTTTTGTGATCGCAATTCCGCCGTGTTTCTGAATTTTCTTTTCCAGAAATTCTTTGAATTCCCGCTGTCTCGGATACAGATACTCATTCTGATTTCCATGGCAGGAAAGGATATAGTCCAGAAGCGGCTCCGGCCGGTCGACCCAGAGACTGTCCTCGTAGATTCTTTTCTCTACGCTGCCAAAATAAGGCTTTAACTGCTTTTCTCCGTGATCCAGACCAAAAATAGTATACAGCGCCACCTCCGAAAGATTGATCTGCGGATCAAACTCCTGTACCAGATCGGTAATCTCTTTCATATGGCCTTTTCCATACGTACTGCAGTAGAACACGCCGTCATCTGAAAGCACACGGCTGATTTCCTGCAGACCGCGGGACAGATTCTGGACATAGAACAAAACATGATTTGCAATAATCCGGTCGTATTCCGCATCCGGAAACGGAAGTTTCTGGCAATCCAGTGTCCGGAAATCAAAACAGGATGCCTTTTCTTCTCCCAGATTTTCCGCCGCATCCCGGATCATGCCGTCCGACAGGTCAGACAGACAGATATACTTTCCTTTCAGCACGGATGGCTCCGCATTTTCCCAGAGCTGTCCGTTTCCGCAGCCAATCTCCAGAATCCGGCGCGCACCGTCAAAATCCATCTGTTCCAGAAGCCACGGGAACCATCCCTTTTTATTTTGGGAATACTGCTCGTGCAGCGAAATACGGATATTCAGGTTTTCCCCGTTTTTGTACTGCTCCACCAGCATCTTTTCCATATCGGTCAGATGAATCAGGTTCAGAATGCCGGTCCAGTCGATCTGGTTCGTCTCCTCCAGAATCTGTGTCGTATTCTGCAACGCCTTTTCCATCTGCTCCAGATTTTCCATCTTCTTGTGCACAAGTCCGATCTGCATTTTCAATGATTTCAGAATATCCGCACTCGTATCGTGAATCGTCATATTTCCGATCTCATTCAGGGAAAATCCGAGATATTTCAGCGATAAAATTTTCTGCAGCTTCAGAAAATCCTCATCCGAATACATCCGATAACCGGATTCGTTAATAAAGCTCGGCTTCAGCAGCCCTTTTTTGTCGTAATAGCGAATTGTCCGAATGGTCACATGGGCCATCCGGGCAAATTCACCAGTGGTATAATATTGATCATATCCACCACTCCTTCGCAAAAGCCGCTTTTTTGCGGCCTTTGCATTTCACTTTTCTCTCTTACAGACGGTCTTTGTACATCTCAGCGAAGTAGTTCTGATACTCACCGCTGATGATGTGTTTCCACCAGTCTTCATTGTCCAGATACCACTGAATTGTCTGTGCGATTCCGGTATCAAAGTTGTATTTTGGTTTCCATCCAAGTTCAGTCTCGATCTTGGTCGGATCGATTGCATATCTTCTGTCATGGCCCGGGCGGTCTTTTACGTATTTGATCAGAGATTCCGGTTTGTCCAGAGCTTTCAGGATGGTCTGTACTACCTGAAGGTTTGTTCTCTCGTTGTGTCCGCCAATGTTGTAAACCTCGCCTACTTTACCTTTATGGATAATCAGGTCGATTGCTTCGCAATGGTCGGATACGTGCAGCCAGTCTCTGACATTCTCACCGTTTCCGTATACCGGAAGCTCTTCGTCTGCCAGTGCGCGGCTGATCATAAGCGGAATCAGCTTTTCCGGGAAGTGATACGGGCCGTAGTTATTGGAGCATCTGGAAACGGTAACCGGGGTACCGAAGGTTCTGTGGTAAGCCAGTACAAACAGGTCTGCGCTTGCTTTGGATGCAGAGTACGGGCTGGAGGTGTGGATCGGGGTATTCTCTGTAAAGAACAGGTCCGGGCGATCCAGCGGAAGGTCTCCGTAAACCTCATCGGTAGATACCTGATGATATCTCTTTACACCGAATTTTCTGGAAGCGTCCAGCAGTACACGGGTTCCCATTACGTTGGTCTGAACAAAGATGCCAGGATCCTCAATGGAACGGTCTACATGGCTCTCTGCTGCGAAGTTGACAACAACGTCAAATTTCTCTTTTTCAAACAGATCCATGATGAAAGCTTCGTCTGCGATATCACCTTTTACAAATTTGTAGTTCGGTTTGTCCTCAACCGGTTTCAGAGTCTCCAGGTTTCCTGCGTAGGTCAGCAGGTCCAGGTTTACGATCTGATAATCCGGGTATTTGTTTACCATGTGATGTACGAAGTTTCCGCCGATAAATCCGGCTCCGCCTGTTACTAATACTTTCATGCTTTTTCTCCTTTTTGGTGTGTTTATCGTCTCAGTTTTATGTCAATTCAACTTGTTGTACTCTCACTATAATGGGTGACGTTGCGTCATGGTCAAGAGGAGAATGAAAAAAGTTTGTGAAAATCTTGTTTTTTCCCTCCGAGAGTACATCTATCTTAAAATTTTTACGGCGATTCTCGTAATATACTGTTCCATTTCCTGACTGGTCAGCGCATCCACCATATATTCCTCATAAAAGCGGTCGTCCAGCAAAAGTCTCTGTTCCGTGGCATACCGGAACAGCTTCCGGTACGCCGCTTCAATTCCCTGCCATGGTCCTTTATAATAATAGCAAAGATACTCTCCCTCCGGCCGAACCGTGTATCGCACTTTCGCCGGCACACGATCAAAAATCAGATAGAAATCACGGTAATCCAGAAAATTCCCCGTTTCCAGTGTTCCCCGTTTCTGAACAAACCCAACATTATACGAACTTCGATTTCCGTATTGCCCACAGTAAGCATAGAGCTCTCCGATTTTCTGATTGACTGCCAGATTATCCGCTGATTCGCTGTGATTTGTGACAAGATACTGCAATGGCAGAGTATGAATCCCTACAGGACAGAAGGGATCTTTTTCAAACGCCTCACGGCATTCCGCCGATGCCTGTGCCAGAAACCGCTTCTTTTCCCCTATCCAGCGCTGCATCTCGCGGAGCCGCTGCATTTTTTCGCGCACCACCTTCTCCTCCTGTTCCAGCAGTACTCCGAATTTTTCAGGACTTCGCTGTTCCAGATAATTTCGAATCTCTGCCAGCGGCATGCCCAGCTCCCGCAGCATTCCGATCACATCAAACGTTTCAATCTGATCCATCGCATAATATCGGTAGCCGTTTGTCCCTCTTCTTTTTGGTACGAACAGCCCAATCTCATCATAATGGAAGAGCGTTTCCTTTGTCGTGCCTACCAGCGCTGCAAATCGCCCCGCGCTTAAATACTCCTGTTTTCCCATTTCTGACTCCTTTTCCTGAATATGTGCTCTCGGAATTTTTCCTGTTTTTCACCTTTTTTGCACTTGACTATAGGGTTACCCTATCCTTTATAATAGCAAACGATTCAAATTTTCACAAGAAATCTTTCCCATCTAAAGCGTGTCTGAAAAAGGCTTTTCACACATAAAAAGGAGGTTTTTGATTATGAGCCAGTCACTCGCCAAGGATTTCAACTTCCGCTCCCTGCTGAAGTTTGCGTTTCCATCGATCATCATGATGATCTTTATGTCTCTCTACAGTATTGTGGATGGCTTTTTCATCGCACAGTACGTGGACAGCATGGCGCTTTCCGCCGCCAATATCGTCTATCCTGCCGTCAGCATTCTTCTTGCCGTCGGCATCATGTTCGGTACCGGAGGCAGCGCCGTCGTCGCTGCAAAGATCGGACAGGGAAAACAGGAGGAAGCCAACCGTAACTTTTCGGCCCTTACCCTTACCACACTGATCATCGGTATTCTGGGCGCAGTGCTCGGCAACCTGTTTTGCCGTCAGATCTGCAGTCTGCTCGGTGCAACGCCGGTGCTGATGGATTACGGTACCGCCTATCTGCGGACGATCCTTTCCTTTGCCCCGGTCTGTCTTCTCCAGGCGCTGTTCCAGTCCTTCTTTGTAACAGCAGGGCGCCCGGGACTCGGACTTTCCCTTACGGTGTCCGCCGGCATTACCAACATGCTTCTGGACTATCTGTTTGTCGTTCCGCTCCATCTTGGTGTTGCCGGAGCTGCCCTTGCCACCGGCCTTGGCCAGTGCATTCCGGCCGTTGCCGGCATTTTATACTTTACCTTTGCCCGCAAAGGCCTTCGCTTCACCCGTCCGGAATTTTCCAAAGGCCTGCTCTCCACAAGCTGCTTCAACGGTTCCTCCGAGATGGTCAGCAATCTTTCTGCAGCCGTTGTCACTTACCTTTTCAACATGCTGATGCTGAAATTTGAGGGCGAAATCGGTGTTGCCGCCATCACGGCGATTCTGTACGGACAGTTTCTCTTTGTTGCGCTGTACCTCGGCTACAGTATCGGCGTTGCACCTGTGTTCAGCTTCAACTACGGCAGCCGGAACAAACAGCGGCTGATCCGGCTTTACCGCATCAGTATCCGTTTCGTTGTGATAAGCTCTGTGATCATTGCACTTGTGGCTGCCTTCGGTTCTCCGGTCATTTCCGCCGTTTTCATGCAGAAAGGCACGTACGGCTTTGAACTGACCCGCCACGGCGGATACCTGTTCTCCATCGCTTACCTGTTCTGCGGTACGAATATCGTCGCCTCCGGCATTTTCACCGCACTGTCAGACGGAAAGACCTCTGCTTTGATTTCCTTTTTGCGCACCTTCGTCTTTATCGTTCTCTCCGCGCTGCTTCTGCGCTCGTGCTTGGCACCAACGGTGTGTGGCTGTCGATTCCGGTCGCCGAATTTCTGACGCTGTTCATCTCCGTGCCGAAGCTGTCCCGCTATTTTAGGGATCCAAAAGTCGCACCGGAGACAGAAATGCGTTGATTCTCAAAACCCCGCACAATAGATCCGTTGTTTTCATCGGATCCGCTGTGCGGGGTTTCTCTTTTGCTACCACTTTTCCCCGGGCAGTCCCGCAGTGCAATCGCTGCCCGCATCTCCACGTAGCAGCCGCACATGCGGCACATGCCGGACAGCAGCTTTTCACACTCCTTACAGATGGAAAGCCGCCGCTCGTATTCCTCCTCCGGCGTTTTATCGTCCGCCGGAATTCTCGCAATATAATCGTACATATTCTGAAAAAAGCCTGCCTCGTCCATCTCACGAAGCAGGCATTTTTTACAGATCCTGGTATTTCCGTCCATCAAACTCCTCCGGAACCGAATCTTTTTTCATCCCAGATATCTTCTGGTTTTTATGGTTTCCCTATTTTACAGCGATATGAAGCACACTGCATGCCGGAATGGTAAAGGAAATTCCCTCTTTGGTTGCCTGTACACCGTCAAAGTTCTGAACGCCAACCGTCTCCGGCGCTTCAAAGGTGTTCTTATCCTGCATATGGCCGGTTACGATCTCGCTTGATCTCGCCGGCTTTTTTTTCCAAGAATTACCGCTTCTACCGGATATGCTTTCTCCAGATCCACATTCGTCATCGTGATATGAAGTACACCGTCTGCATCTATCGAAACAGATTCCGTCAGATTCGGAACCATGTATTCGTCTTCCAGACCAACCTGCTCCGTTTCCAGAGAGCTTGCCAGAAGATCATTTTCCTGATGTACCTGATACAGATCGAAAACATGATACGTCGGAGTTTTGACCAGCTTTTCCCCTCGGTCAGGATCATCGACTGCAGAACATTGACCATCTGTGCGATATTTGCCATCTTGACACGGTCGCTGTGTTTGTTGAAAAGATTCAGGTTGATACCTGCGACCAGTGCATCACGCATGGTATTCTGCTGATACAGAAATCCCGGATTTGTTCCAGGCTCTACATCATACCAGGTACCCCACTCATCCACGATCATGCCGACCTTTTTGTCCGGGTCATACTGATCCATAATGGCGCTGTGGCGACGGATCAGCTCTTCCATATACATCGTCTTTTTCATGGTCTTATACCAGTCTTTTTCCGCAAACTCCGTTGCACTTCCCTTGTGATCCCAGGTTTCCGGCACCGTATAGTAATGAAGCGACAGGCCATCCATCATGCCATGCTGCTGTGGGGAGATTCTGCGGAAGCATGCTTTCATCACTTCCTGCGTCCACTCATAATCATCCGAATTGGCGCCGCAGGCAATCTTCCGGATCTTTTTGTTTCCATCGTAATCACGCACAAAGGTCTGATATCTGCGGTACATATTTCCGTAGAATTCCGGATTCATATTTCCGCCGCAGCCCCAGTTCTCATTGCCGACACCGAAGAAATCGACGGTCCACGGCTTTTCGTGGCCATTTTCCGCACGAAGGTCTGCCATCGGAGATACACCGTCAAATGTCATATATTCAACCACTCCGACATCTCCTGTACAGTACCGCTTCCCATATTTCCGTTGATATAGGTTTCACATCCGATCTGATGGCAGAGTTCAAAAAACTCGTGGGTACCGAAGCTGTTGTCCTCGACAACACCGCCCCAGTTGGTGTTGATCATTTTTTTGCGGCTTTCTTTCGGTCCGATACCGTCTTTCCAGTGATATTCATCTGCAAAACATCCGCCCGGCCAGCGCAGTACCGGAACTTTGATATTTTTCAGTGCTTCAACAACATCGGTACGCATTCCGTTCACGTTCGGAATATCGGAATTTTCTCCTACATAGAGTCCTTCATAAATACATCTTCCCAGATGCTCCGAAAACTGTCCCTGGATTTCCTTATTGATTTTTGAAAGCTTTCTGTTCGCATCAATTACTAACTTAGCCATAACTTGTCCCCTTTCGAGATCTTTAAATTTGGCTTTTATTATAGGAGATGTATCTCACTTGTGTCAATGAGCGTACAAGTTGTTTCCCCATGATTTTTTCAAAAAGTGCGGCCGTCTGGCTGCTGACCAAAAGGCCGCTTGTTTTATTTTTCATTCTGCATACGAAAAAACCGCCCTGGTTTTCACCAGGACGGTTACCGTCCGTGCGTTAGAGGATTCGAACCCCCGACCTTTTGGTCCGTAGCCAAACGCTCTATCCAGCTGAGCTAAACGCACATTTTTTTGTCGCTTTAGAACTCTTTGTTTATCACTCGTTCCCGCTGACATCATGTATATTACACTATCCTAAGAGAAAAGTCAACACCTTTTTGAAAAAATTTTAAAATTTTTCGAATAACAGTTTTTTGTGAAAATAAGGGCTTTTTCCCCTATTTCACAGTCCGCACCAGGTAGTCTTTCTTTCGCAGTTCCTCTTCAATCAGATCCAGGGTCTGCGCAGAGTCTGCCGATACGGTATGAAAATGTTCCCCTGATGTGATATTCTTCAGCGGCCGTGATTTTCCCTGCCGGATTTCTTCCATAAACAGTGCCACCTTATTTCGTGAACTGATATTAAGTTCCGCCCGCAGTTCTCCGTAAACCTCGTGACGCACAATCACATCCAGCACAACGCCGCCGAAATCCACAATTGTATTCAGCTCGTCCTGCATCTGCTCATCCGTGTGATTCACCTCAAAGACCCGCGTCTCTCTCACCGGGCTGCTGCAGATGTAGCCGCGGTTTGTCGCAATCACATCGTATCCGGCAGCGCGGATCAAGGCAATGTCCTGGACAATCACCTGACGGCTGACTTCACAGCTCTTCGCCAGCGCTGCACCGGAGACCGGCGTCTTACTGTTTGTTATTCTTTGAAGAATCTCTTCTCTTCGTTCCTTTCCACTCATCATAAAACAAGACCTCGCATTTCGTACACTTCCCTTATCTTATCACACTTTCCGCCGTTTCTACAATAGCAGGAAATCATTTTCCAAAAGCTTTGTCAAGGACTAAAACTTTATGAAATTTTCCAGCTCTCGTATATTCGTCCCGCCAACTGCCAATCATGAACGTATAACAGTAACGAACGGTAACCATACGTTCCATGTTTCAGGAGGATGCATACCATGGCGATCAATAAAGTTGAACTGTGCGGAGTCAATACATCACGCCTTCCCGTACTGAATGCCGAAGAAAAAGAGACTCTGCTGAAAAAAGGCCCGCGAAGGAGATGCTGCTGCCCGCGAACGCTACATTCAGGGCAATCTGCGCCTTGTCTTAAGCGTGATCAAGCGCTTCTCCAACAGCAGTGAAAACGCCGACGATCTCTTTCAGATCGGCTGTATCGGCCTGATTAAGGCGATTGATAACTTCGACACGACCTTAAACGTCCGTTTCTCCACCTATGCCGTGCCGATGATCATCGGTGAAATCCGGCGGTATCTGCGTGACAACAATGCGATCCGCGTCAGCCGTTCCCTCAGGGATACTGCCTACCGCGCCATCTGCGCCCGCGAACTTTATCTCAAGCAGAACCAGAAAGAGCCTTCGATCGAGGAAATCGCCGCTGAAATCGGCATTGGAAAAGAGGATATCGTCTATGCCCTCGACGCAATCCAAAGCCCGATGAGTCTGTATGAGCCCGTCTACACGGAAGGCGGCGATACCCTGTATGTCATGGATCAGTTAAGTGATAAGAAAAATAAAGAAGAAAACTGGGTGCAGAACCTCGCCCTGCAGGACGCGGTCGCCCGTCTCAATGAGCGCGAACGCCAGATCATCCGCATGCGTTTCTATGAGGGGCAGACCCAGATGGAGGTTGCCCGGGAAATCGGCATCTCGCAGGCGCAGGTCAGCCGGCTGGAAAAGTCCGCCCTGCGCTCTATGCGGAATTATCTCTCCGACGAGCGGTAACGCCCGCCGTTCACTGAATTTCTGCAAACTCCAGCCGGTAATCCGACGGCGGCATTCCATAGTGTTTCCGGAACACACGGGAATAGTAAAAGGGATCTTCAAATCCGCACGACAGCGCCGTCTGTTTGACCGTCATCCCCATCTGCAGCAGCTTTTCTGACTGCTGCAGCCGATATTCCAGCAGATACTGTCCTGGTGACCAGCCGATTTTCTTCTGAAACAGACGGTTCAGCGTTGTGCGGCTGACCGCCATTTTCCGCGCAATTGTCTCCGCGCAGAACTCACTCCTGTGATACCCTGCGGCAATCAGAGCCATCGCTTCCATGATCCGCGGATCTTCCTTCTTTCTCTCCTCCCGCTGCGGCTCCGCCAGATCCTGGTACACGCCCAGAAGCGCAAGCAGCACTCCGACGGCCTCCTGGCTGTTCCGGCGATAGAGTTCCATCTGGCAGAGACGCTCAAAATATGGCAGAAGCCTTTCCTGACGGAGAGGCGGCGCCGCCGGCTGCTGTGGGTTCAGTACCGACCGTGCCAGAATCTGCCGGCATTGTTCCCCGACAAAATCAACCCACACATATTCCCACGGCTCGTTCTCATCCGGCGCGTACTGCACCACCTGCTCTGGACAGATTAAAAAGCTCTGTCCGGCGGTAAGTGTGTACGTCTTTTTCCCGCAGGTAAACGTTCCCTTTCCGCTTATAATATAATGTATAATATAGCACTGCCGTACACCCGGCCCCCAGGAATGCAGATCATGCAGTCCTGCCGCCCGGCATCGACAGGCCGGATCCCGTTCATTTCTGATACAAGCATATTCTTTCCTTTTCCCGTATTTTATTCTTTATGAAGCAAAAATCCATGCTTTTGTCTTAAAATTCCATGGTTTTGCTCTGGAAATCCATCTATACTCAAAGTACATCAAAACTTACGGGAGGTCAATACTATGATCAAACTTACACCGCCGATGGGCTGGAATTCCTGGAACACCTTCGGAGAAAATATCAATGAAAAAATGATTTTTGAAACTGCTGATGTCATGGCCGAGAGCGGCCTGCGCGATAAAGGATACGAATATCTTGTCATCGACGACTGCTGGTCCTTACGTGAACGCGATGAAAACGGCCGTCTTGTGCCGGATCCGGAAAATTTCCGCATGGTATGAAAGCCGTTGCCGATTACGTTCATTCCAAAGGGCTGAAATTCGGTATGTATTCCTGCGCCGGAAACATGACGTGTGCCGGCTACCCTGGCAGCTATGAGCACGAATTTGTCGATGCGGAAACTTTCGCATCCTGGGATGTTGATTTCTTAAAATACGACTACTGCTACCACAGCCCGATCCTGCACGGAAATATCTGTACCGCCGCATGGGACTGGCACTCGAGAACTGCGGCCGCGACATTCTCTTCTCTGCCTGCTCCTGGGGTGCTGATGAAACGCATGAGTGGATCAAAGAAACCGGCGCTTCCATGTGGCGTTCCACCGGCGACATCTTTGATACCTGGGATTCTGTCAAAGATCTCGTGGCACAGCAGGAAAAACTGCATCCGTACAACGGCGTCGGCTGCTTCAACGATATGGACATGCTGATCGTCGGCATGCATGGAAAAGGAAATGTTGGACTGGCCGGCTGCAGCGATGTCCAGTATCAGACACACTATGCACTGTGGGCATTCCTTGGCTCCCCGCTGATGATCGGCTGCGACATCCGCGAGATGAGCGACGAAACCCGCCGCATTCTCATGAATGACGAAATGATCCGCATCAACCAGGATCCGCTCTGCCGTCAGCCGTATAAAGTGAAAAACCATGCATGGAATGACAAGGTTCTGATCTATGTGAAGGCACTCGCAGACGGAGATCTCGCCATCGGTATGTTCAATCTCAGTGATGAAAAATCACGTGCAGCCATGAATCTCGATGAAATCGGCCTTCCGTTCTCCACCGGCCATACTCTGGAACTTACTGAGGTCTGGACCTGCGAGAACCTGTGTGCAAACAATGCATCCCTTGTCACAGAACTCGAGCCGTTTGCATCAAAAGTATACCGTGCAAAGGTCGTAAAACTCTGATGGCACGCTGTATGCAGTGCGGCAAAGAACTCACACATAACGAGATCGGCGCCCACCGTAAATTTATCAACCGCGGCGCAGAACAGTTTTTCTGCAAGCAGTGTCTTTCTAAGCATCTCGGTGTAACGCCGGAGCTCATTGACGAAAAAATCGAACAGTTCAAGCGGCAGGGGTGTACACTGTTTGTATAGACCTATACTGTCTGAAATGCACACAGCCGGATTTCCGCTAAATAGAAATCCGGCTCTATTTCATGCTGCATAAAAAATCATTTCTTCTTTATTTCTTTCAGATATGCTCCGGCATCCTTTAGAAATCCCGCCACAATCAGAAGAATTACCATTCCGATCGGAAACGCTGCCACGATACTGACCGACTGCAGATTGCTCATAGAGCTTTCGGAAAAGACCAGTGCAATCGGAAGCAGAATCAGCAGAAGGCACCACATAAGCTGAATCGCTTTCGATGGCTGCTGTCCCTCTTCCAGACGGCGGTAGCTGTAGCAGGAAACCGTCAGCGCAATCGAATCAAACGAGGTCGCATAAAAGGCAATCATCGTGAGCAGCAGAACGACAAGAACCAGCGGTGCACACGGGATCTTCTGGATCATGGCGATAATCATTCCATAGAGATCACCGTCTTTGGCATACTGCGCGATAAAATCCGCTTTTCCCGCCATCTGCATCCCCATCGATTCATTTCCCAGGATGATAAAGCTTAAAATCGTGGAGCCAACGCCGAATCCATATCCGCCAAGGATTGTCTGCCGCACCGTTCTTCCCCGGGAAATACTTCCGATAAAAAATGGCGCCGCCACGCACCATACCATCCAGTATGCCCAGTAATAAATAGTCCAGTTCTGCGGAAAATGCGTCTCGCGCAGCGGATCGGTATCGGTCGCCAACGTCGGGAAATACTGAATCATCCGTCCCAGCGATGAAAATCCCGTCTCGATAATATACCGCGTCTGTCCGCCGAACAGCAGCACGTACGCCAGTAGCCCGAAAAACAGATAGATGCAGAGCTTTGCCAGAAAACCGATTCCGCGGAAGCCGTGAAGCAGCGAATACGTGTACACAAAACACGTAATCAGCAGAATCACAATTGTCACTGCGTTCCGGTCCAGATTGATATGAAACAATGCATTGATTGCACTTGCCATCAGCGGCGTTGCCACGCTAAATGTCGTTGCCGTTCCTGCAAGGAGTGCAAATACCGCCAGCAGATCAATCAGTCGTCCGCCGATGCCGTCCGTCTGTTTTCCCATAATCGGACGGCAGGCTTCTGAATACCGCTGCCGGTTCCGTTTCCGCACGTGCAGCATAAACCCAAATGCGGCAGCGAGAACGAGATAAAAGCCCCACGGAATCAGACTCCAGTGAAACAGCGGGTACACGCCCGCCCACTCCTGGATTCCGCCCATCTTTTCAATCTGCGGATCAGCAGCATACATCACCCATTCTGCAAAAGAATAAAACAGAATGTCTGCCGCAAGGCGCACGTAAACATCATGGATCCCCAGGCAAAAAAAGAATATTTCGGTTTCTCATCCTGCTCTCCTAACACAATATCGCCATATTTTGAAAATGCCAGATACAAAGAGAGCAGAAAAACGCCAAGGCCAATTGCAAGATAATAGACTCCAAAGGTATCTCCCAAGAAGAAGCGTACCTTCGCAAGAACTGTGTTGGACTGTTCCGGCAGGAGGAAAAACAAAATGCTGAGCGCTGCAATCAGTCCCAGCGGCAGCAGCGTGATCATCCAGTCAATCTGACCTTTTTTCCGTATTTTTCCGCTCTGTTTCTTTTTCACCACTCTGTTTTCATCAACTGTATTCATGTTTTCTGTTCCTTTCTGCTATACTGCCCGATCCAGCTTATTTTTCTTCTGATTTTTCCTGCCCCTGTGCCTCATATCCGCAATAGGACGGATCCAGTTCACAAAGCTCCGAAAAATCGTCAATTTCGATCAGGTCACCTTTCTGCATCGGGTAGATGCCAAGCTCATACTCTTGAAAATGACAGAACATTGCCACATCGTCCCAGTAAATCTGACGGTTCTGTTTTTTTTCAAATTCCAGTTCCAGGTGGCGTTTCAGCCGCTTTCCGTCCTCCCGGTTCCAACGTGATACACTGAAGAGCTGCCAGCCGCCCTTACCGCCGGTCCGGCTACAGGAACACACGATCCATCCTTCACCTGCATCAGCCATTCATCCGTCTTTTCGTCCGTCCAGACAGCATTGTAGCCAGAATGCGTAAATTCCGGTGCAAGAATTTCTTTTTTGTATATAATCTGATCCCCATCCAGAATCATTGCATTTTCCAACTGTTCCCGCGCCACATAGAGCGATGCAATATTATTGCAGGAATCCCAGTATGGATTTTCGATCAGTGTCACACCTTTATATTCTGCGGTAAGGCACGCAAACTGCTCTTTCCGATATCCCACTACTACATAAATCTCATAAATTCCATTTTCATGCAGCGCCTGAATCACCGTATCAATCATGCGGACACCCTTCACACGGATCAGCGGTTTCGGCGTAGTAAGCGTTACCGGCCGCATCCGCGTTCCCGTTCCCGCCGCCATGATAATTGCACGTTCTACATGATTTTTCTGCTGAATTTCACTTTCCGGTCTCTGCCCCACATCCATCGCTTTCATTCTTCCACCCTCTTATTCTTCCTGACCTTTGCTTTTGGCAAGCTCCTGCTTAACAAGTTTATAGTAATCCTTAGCATATCGGTACTGTTTCAGCGAATACTCGCCAAACTCCACGCCTAACCGGCTCTTGTACTCACACCAGTTGCTCCACAAAAGCCCGCACACCGCAATGTATGCGTAAATCTTCGTGCGCACCTCCTGCGGACAGCCTTCCGTAAAATAGCAGTCGATCAGCGCATCCACCTGCGGACGGTCATACATGGCGTAAATGCAGAACATCGCCAGATCCACATGTGCATCCTGCATGCCCGCATATTCCCAGTCAATCAGACGAATTTCCGTTCCGCCGTTTTTCTCCACAAACAGAAAATTGTCCGGCACCGCATCAATATGCGTCAGCGTCCACACCTTCGGCTGCGCTTCCAGATAAGCCTCAAGTTCCAGCACATGCGCTTTCGTCGTGCTGTAATCCCGATAAACAGACGGTTCTCCCTCCCACAGACTTTCATAGTATGCGATCTGGTCAAACAGCGAAAACGTATGCTCCACGCTCAGATGCTCCTCATGGAAGGAACGGAGCTTTTTCATACAGGCCTGCACATCCTCAGGGTTTTCCGGATCGCAGACACGCGCACCCTCCAGGTATTTCGTAATCTTATAGCCGTTTTCCGGATTGATCGACACGATTTCATCGCAGATGCCTTTCCGTCCAGTGTCCGATATACCGCCGCCTCCTGCCTGCGGTTGATCAGAAGACTCGTGCCTTCCCCCGGAATTCTCATAATATACCGCCCGCCGCGACAGCGGAATAAAAACGAACGGTTTGTCATTCCCTTTTTCAGGACCTCAATTCCCGTAATCTCCTCACCGGAAACCGAAAGCACCCGTTCAATTTCTGCCATCGCATCCGACTTCAGCTGATCCGAATTCTCATCCAGTTCCCGCAGCTGCTCGTAGGTATTGATCTCCACCACAGCTCCTTCCGGGACAATCTTTGCCTGCACCGGCATCCCGTTTTCCGCAAAAAGGGCATCCTCCCAGAAAACATGGTCATACCGGCGGTCCTGTACCATCGTTTCGATTCGCCGCGCCATCGACTGCGCCACAGGATCCGTTAGATAGCTGATGCCGATCATATGATTTCCTTCTTTTTCCCCGCCCGCGAGCACAAGCTCCCATTTCCGGCTCACACGAACCGTACTGTCGGGATCCTTTGCATCGCTCACCAGATACCAGGAATACCACTCATACTCCGAAAACGGATTTTCCCGGCACCAGAGGTCGCACGGCATAAGATACGTTTCGCCAAGCTGTGGCAATACCTTTGCCAGGGAATGCAGGTTGTTTTTCTCTGCATACTCCATATTGACAACCAGCTTCACGCCATACTGGTCAACCAGATAATCGTACTGTTCCTTTTTAAAACCAACGACAACATAAATTTCCTTCACCTTTACCGCATGAAGCTGACGGATCAGCCGCTCGATCAGCGGTTCCCCCTCTACTTCCAAAAGTCCTTTCGGCGTTTCCATATTAATCGGCACCATCCGCATTCCATATCCGGCAGCCAGAATCACCGCGTTTTTCGGGCGATGCTTTGCCATCTCAAGCCTGGCTTTTTCCGTCAGCTCCATATCTGTTGTTAAAAAACCCTGCCCCTGCAGCGCTTTCACCGAACGGTTTACCATTCCCAGTGAAAACCCACACCGCTCCGCCAGCGCACGCTGGTTCCGGCAGTGGTATTGCAGGATCACGTTCAAAATATCAGATTCTTGTTTGTTCATGTACATCTATCCTTTCATTTTCGTGAACATCGTTATTATAATACAGGACCGGCGACATGTCAAGCTGCCAGCCGATCCTGTGAAACAATATGCCCAGATTAAGTTACGGTTCACTGGTTCCCAGCGAACCGTAACATTCGCAGCCCTAATCCATGTGCAAGTTTTTTCACCATCCTCCTTCCGGTACAAGATCCACGCAGACAATCTCCGGAATATTGTTGAACCGCGGAATCACCTCCGTATTTCCAAGCCCCGCAGACAAAACCAGATGCCGTTTTCCATCCTTTGAATCAAAAACACCCTTCAGCCGTCCCGGAAACCAGCCCATATCCGGCGCATATACGCCGCCGATTCCAGGCAAAATGACCTGCCTCCGTGAAGATGACCAGAAAACACGCAGTCCATGTTCCATTCCTCCAGGCATCATTTTTCAGCCAGGCAATCGGAAGATGACTAAGCAGGATCTTGTAACGGTCGGTATTCTCAAAATCCCATAAAAACATGCATTCGCTAAGATCAGCTTCCTCCGTTTCCAGGTATTTGTCCGGCAGGCAGTAACCGTAAATGCCGCCAATGCGAAGAGACTGGCCTTTTACGGTGATATCCCGGTATTGGTGCTCCAGAACGATTGCACCGGCGGCCTGATACAATTGTGTGACGTCTGTGCCAAAATTGTCCTGGTATTCTATCTCATGATTTCCCAAGGACAGATAGACGGGAGCAATCTCGCATAGAGAAGAAATCAAATTGGTAGCAATCTCTGTGACAGGCTCTCCGGAATTTAACAGATCCCCCGTGAGCAGGATCAGATCGGGAGACTGACTTGCTATCCGGTCAATCAGCTCCTGATTGTCTTCTCCAAACTCGCTGTTGTGCAGATCCGTCAGCTGCAAAATCCGGATTGGGGTATCGATTTTGTCGGAGGGGATCTGATAGGAAGAGTAGCTTAGGGAGTGTTTTGATTGGTCGAGGTTTTGGCAGTTTGTGATTCCGAGGAATAGAAGTACGCTGATAATGAGCGTCCATTTGTGCTGCCGTAGCCATTTCATTGATAATGTCCTCCGTTATCGTGACTCATCCTAACCCACACAGCTTTTTGAGTACACGCTTAATTATTTCCTTCTTACTTCGCCTTTGTGGTTGTTTTACTTGAAGTAATGGCAATATTTCCTGAAAATTTTCGCTTTCAATAGTTTTTAAAACAATATGACACTCTATTTTGTTTATGAACTGATGATCTCAATAACGATGGATTTTCTCTTGCCGCCTGTTCCAAATAAACTTGTTCACATTTTATGTTTTCAGAAACTGCGTTCATCATTTTTTCGCCTTTTGCAGTATGCGTTAATATAAGAGATGTTCCTTTATTATCGTCCATTTTGGGATTAATATTCCATATTCCCCAGAAATCGCCTAATGTTATATCACTAACACGATGATATCCTTTAAAATGACAGCTACTACAAGATTCCCGCAAAATATAATCTTTTACAAATAATTGCATGAAGGATCATCACCATTTTTACATAAATAGCGTTTCTTGTCTGCATAAGCAAATTCAACCGAGTATGCGTAATGACTCCAACCACTTTCCTTATTTCGCAAATTTATATGCTGTGGAAATGAATCACTATTATCCGTTAGAGATCGATACTTTACATATTTTTCCCATACCATCGGAGACGGCACTCCATGACATACAAAATCTATGCAGACCAAATTCTCATAATCTCGTTTTAAAAAAGCTTTCAATCCGGCTACCTGACAAGGTGTACCTGAAAACAACACTATTCGTCCGGAATCCAGTTGTTTTTTTATGCTTAAAAAGCAGTCTCCTAAAATACTTTGCGAATATTTCGCTCCTTGTAGTTTGCCGAGTTCTGTTTGCTCTTTGATCTCAATATGTCTGACTACGCCTTCGTCATCATAGCTTGCACCATAGATCACTCCGCCTCGCTGTAAAATGGTAGCTGCTAACTCAGAGAAAATTCCACCGGAGGAACTCTCCAGTCGAAGTGCATTATTGTTAGAGAATGCCGCATATGCAGACGTTGATAGGTTTTCATCATCTTTTTTCTTCATTAACACGGGACATACTCTTTCACAAGCCCCACAAGCAATACACGCAGACCGCTCCATAATTACCGGAAACTCAAATCCTGCATTATCTTTTTTCATCTGAATACAGTTCCGTGGACAAATGCTTACACAGGCAGTGCAACCTGTACATTGACTTTTATCTGCGAATTTAGGCATAATCTTCACC
>ENA-OQCP01000077-OQCP01000077.1-human-gut-metagenome-genome-assembly--contig:-NODE-77-length-35032-cov-3.160751_pt1 | contig 35032 bp, 39 predicted proteins | sample MGYA00242760_ERZ504583 | MGnify/ENA primary metagenome ERZ504583 (study PRJEB26092, sample SAMD00036308) | human gut metagenome | host: Homo sapiens | study: EMG produced TPA metagenomics assembly of...
AAAGTTGCGGCGGTTGGTAGGAAAAAGCAAAATCAGCCTACAGGTGTGATAAGTAATATCTTTCTGGTATGACTAACCAATAGGAAAAACCTATAATCGATTCATCGAAATAACAATTACCAAAAGGCGTTTTAGGGGTTGCACATAGAAAAAATATGCATTATAATATGCCATGTAATCGAGAAACACATTAAACATATCGGCTTAGTAGGAAAGGAGAACAGCAAATGAAAAAAACAGACAACAGACGAATGCAGGAGAACAGAATGATGGAGATGTGTTGTTGCTGTTGCTGCAGCTCCAATCAGAATAAAGAAAAATAAGAAACATTCGCAGGCAGAAAAAGCATAGCAGAAATTGCATGTGCGGGCAGGCCGGAACGAATGCCTGCTATTTTTTTAACCTTTTTTAAAAGAAATGCGAATGAATAACATAAGAATAGATAATAAACAGATATAGAAAACGGAGGACAAAAACATGAGCGGATGCGGATGCAGCTTCACCCCAGTTGAAAATAAAGAAACCGAAGAAATCAAATACACAGATGCGCTGGCAGAACAGTTTGCAGCAGAAGTCGGAGTAGACCCAAGACCAAATGAAACCCTTGTAGAGATCGATGAGCGCGGCGCTTTCATCCGTCAGCCAAATGCATTTATCCACATTCGGCGATAAAGAAGGCGGCCTGAAAGCAGAAGCAAACCGCTTCGGGATCTACTGGGCAACCGGATGCAACTGGTCCAACCGTCCGATCATCGTGCGGGAGCTTTTAGGACTGCAGGATGTGATCTCGGAGACGAGAGTTTCTCCATCCGGCGAGACAAACCGTTACGGACATGCATTCGGACAGTATCCGGATTTCAAGGATCCGGCGACAGGCGCTTACTTCTTAAGTGAGTTCTATAAAAGAGCAAACCCGGACTTCAAAGGAAGAGCAACGACACCGACCCTGGTGGATGTCAAAGAGAAAAAGGCTGTGAACAACGATTATCACCGCCTGACGAACTATCTCGAAGTGCAGTTCCGTCCATTCCAGCCAAAAGATGCGCCGGACCTGTACCCGAAAAAATTCCGGAAAGAGATCAATGAGTTTAACGACTGGCTCTTCCCGCATGTCAACAACGGCCATTACCGCATGGCATTCTGCCAGTCACCGGAAGCATACGATGAGGCATACGAAGATTTCTATGAATCCCTCGATAAGCTGGACAAACGGCTGGAGACGAACCGTTTCCTGTTCGGCGACTACATCACCGACAGCGATGTCCGCGCTTACGTCACTCTGATCCGTTGGGATGTCAGCTACTTCCACAACGTAGGACCGGTGAAGAAACCGATTCGTGATTACAAAAATATCTGGGGCTACTTAAAAGAGCTGTATGCGATCCCGGCCTTCCGTCACGGAAGCGATCCGCAGGTGCTGGCACTTTCGAGACCTGGAAAGAAATTAGGAGAGGTTCTCTTCCGCGGATACAACGAACGAATCCTTGCAAAAGTAGATTTCGAGAAGCTGATGGAAGACGATGGATCGAGAAGAACACTCAGCAAAACACCGGATGAAGTATTCCTTCGCCATCCGGAGGGAGAGACCTACGAGGATTACGCAGGAGAAATCTCAAAAACCATCTGGAACAGCCCGAAATGGGAAGACAGAAACCCGAAGAACGGCGTACTTTCCGTGGATGCATCGATTAATCCGCTGAAAGGACTTTTATAAAGAGATAAGACAGAAGAATCCGGAGCGCTCTGGTGGAACACTCTCAGGCAGCCGGGGTGCGGCCGGAACTGAAAAGAACGAGGAAATGAGGAGGATTTTATTATGAAAAAGACAAAGAAATTATGGGCAGTATTGGCAGCGGCGGGCCTTTTGGCAGCAAGCTTTGCAGGATGCGGAAGCAATGCATCAGCAAATGCAGGAAGCAGCAGCGGTTCCGCAGCATCATCTTCCGCAGAAGGCAGCTCCGCATCGGATTCCGGTGAGAAAAAAGTGATCAAAGCTGTAACAAGCGGCACACTGGCACCGTACTTTTACGTAAATGATGACAACGAGCTGACCGGTGTCGATATCGATATCGTAAAAGAAGTGTTCAACCGCCTTCCGCAGTATGAACTGAAAATTGAGCAGGCAGATGCACTGCAGGGTGTGCTGAGCGGTCAGTACGACATCGCAGTCAACAACTATGGATATACCGATGAGAGAGCAGAATCCTACTACTTCTCTTTACCATATAAAACCAGCTTCAACGAATACATTCAGAGAACCGGCGATGAGCCGCTGACTTCTCTTACCGATCTGGCAGACCGCGGATACAAAATTGAGCTGAGTGCAGGAAGCCTTACCGCAAATGCACTGGAAAAATGGAATACAGACAACCCGGATCACCAGATCAATATCGTATATTCCAATGCAAACTTCCAGGTCCGCTACCAGCACATCGTAGATGGAACCGCTGATGTGGCAATCGACGACGGACCGATCATCGACAACTTGCTTCCGCAGTTCGGACTGGAAGGTCAGCTGGAAGCAAACGAGATCGACGAGGAGACCGAAGATTTCCTGTTCCCGCAGAACAATACCTACTTCCTGTTTGGAAAGAACGAAGAGGGCGCAGCACTCCGCGAGGATGTTGACAAAGCCTTAAAAGAGATGAAAGAAGACGGAACTCTTTCCAAGATCACAACCGAGTATCTCGGCGTGGACACCAGCCCGGACGAGAAATACTTTGATGAGACACCAAACTAGAATATCGTTTTCGAAATAAGAACAGAAGAGATTACAAAACAGACGGGAAGCGGATCGAGAACATCCGTTTCCCGATTCTAAAAGGAGCGAAAAACATGGCAGAAATTTACCGGGTAGAAAAGGGAAGCGAAGAGTGGAAATACAAAGCATATGATTACGTCAGAACCGATGCGTTCTGCTGCGGACAGAACATTCCGATTGAACTGGAATTCGGACAGGACGAGAGCAAAGATGATCTGCAGGCGATTCTGGTGACAGAAGATCACAAGCCGGTAGCCGGCTGCCGCATCGCATTTCCGGCGGAAAAGACAGGAAAAATCGAGCGTGTCTGTGTTGTCAGAGAAAAACAGAAAAGCGGATACGGCCGCGTACTGGTCGAAGCCGCTGAGAAATGGCTGAAAGAATACGGTGTTGATCACATCGTCATCACGAGCCAGGACCGCGCCGCAGGCTTTTATGAGAAATTAGGCTACAAACTGAATCCGGACGCTGACCTGTCGGTATACGACCACCATGCACTGAAGAAAGACGAAGAGCCGAAAAAGCCGAAGAAAAATCTTGGCTTTACCTGTGTACTGGTAGAAAAATACGTGTAAGAGAGGACAAAAATCATGGGAAAATTATTTGACGTTTCACTGGTATTTTCATCCATACCAGAATTGCTGACAAAGCTGCCGATCACGCTGGAACTGGCCGTGGTTTCTATGCTGATCGGACTGGGACTGGGACTTGTGATGGCGATCATCAAAATGAAAAAAATCAGAGTGCTGACGCAGATTACGAATCTTCTGATTTCACTGCTCCGCGGCACGCCGGTCATCGTACAGCTGTATGTTGCGTTCTTTGGTATTCCCATGATGTTCAAGGCAATCAACCAGCAGTTCGGAACGAATCTGGCGGTTGCCAATATTTCCGGTTTCGTCTATGCGATGATCGCTCTGGGACTGAACCAGTCGGGCTTTATGGCTGAGATTCTCCGTTCGGCCCTGCAGTCCGTTGACCCGGGCCAGATCGAAGCAGCACATGCACTCGGCATGACGTATCCGCAGACACTGCGCCGCATCATTCTGCCGGAGGCCTTTGAGGTTGCGCTTCCGACCCTTGGAAACTCTTTTATCAGTATCATCAAAGGAACGTCTCTTGCCTTTACCTGCGCCGTTGTCGAGATTACCGCACAGGGCCAGATATTGGAGGAAGAACGTATCGCTACTTTGAAGTTTACGTTTCACTGGCCATCATTTACTGGCTGGTAACGCTGGTGATCGAGCAGATCATCCGCGTAATTGAAAATAAAATCCGGATTCCGGACCAGGTAGAGCTGGCGTCCGCAAACGGGGAGGGTAAGAAAAATGATAAAAATTGATCATTTATCAAAAAAATATAACGACAACGTGGTGCTCGACGACATCAGCCTCGAGATCAAACAGGGCGATGTTGTGGGAATCATCGGTCCTTCCGGAACCGGAAAATCAACGCTTCTGCGCTGCGTCAACCGCCTTGAGACACCGGAGAAGGGAACGGTGACGATCGGGGACAAGGTGATCGGCCTTTCCGAGCGGAAACCGAAAGAGCTTCTGTATTTAAGACAGAACACAGGAATGGTGTTCCAGCGGTTCAATCTGTTTGAGAAGAAAACCGCACTGGAAAATGTGATGGAAGGCCTGATTGTTGTCAAGAAGATGAAAAAAGACGAGGCCAGAGCCATTGCATTAGAAGAACTGAAACTGGTCGGCATGGAGAAATGGGCAAACCATTATCCGAAACATATGTCCGGCGGACAGCAGCAGAGGGTGGCGCTCGCAAGAGCCCTCGCCATGAAACCGCAGATTCTGCTGCTCGACGAGCCGACTTCAGCCCTTGACCCGGAGCTGGTTGGAGAGGTTCTGGATGTTATTAAAAAAGTTGCGGCACAGGGATATACAATGCTTCTGGTTTCCCATGAGATGAACTTTATCCGCCATGTGTCGAACCGTGTGATCTTCCTTGATAAAGGACACGTAGTAGAAGACGGAACACCGAAAGAAGTATTCGAGCATCCGCAGAATCAGAGAACACGGGAGTTCTTCAGCAAGATGCATATTATGGCGCAGCCTGAGTATGTTATTTAAATTGCGGACACAGCCAAAGAGCAGGAGAAAAGATTATGATAGATGAGAAAAGAATTGCTGATTTTTTTGCGGAGCTGGTATCTATCGATTCGCCGTCCTTAGAGGAGCGCGAGATGGCGGACACCTTAAAAATAAAATTCGCCGAAATCGGGGTTACGTTTACAGAAGATCATACGCAGGAGCAGACCGGCTCCAATGCGGGCAATCTGTTCGCGCGCATTCCGGGCAGCCTTGCAGGAGCCCCGGTTCTCTTTGCGGCCACATGGACACTGTTGAGCCTGCAAAAGGAAAAAAAGCCGTCTCCCATGAGGATGGAACCGTAACGAGCGACGGCACGACAGTTCTTGGCGCCGACGACCTCGCCGGTGTGACAGTCATCTATGAAGCTGTCCGCCACCTCATCGAGACCAAAACACCGCACCGCCCGATCGAAATTCTGATCTCGGTCGGTGAGGAGCTGTACTGCAAAGGCGCAAATGCCTTCGACTACAGCCAGGTGCAGGCAAAAGAAGCATACGTTCTGGATTTAAGCGGCGCGATCGGTGCAGCCGCCTACGCGGCACCGACACTCGTTTCCTTCGCGGCGAAAATCCAGGGAAAAGCCGCCCACGCCGGTTTCCACCCGGAGGACGGCATCAACAGCATCCAGCGGCCGCCCACGCAATCGCACAGCTTCCGCAGGCCACGTGGATGAAAGCACCACTGCCAACATCGGAAAAATCGGCGGCGGCTCCGGTACCAACATCGTTTCGGAAAGCTGCGTGATCGAAGGCGAAATTCGAAGCCTGAACCACGAGACGGCGATGGAGCTTCTGGAAACATATCACAGAACCTTCCAGCAGGAAGCAGAGAAGATTGGTGCGAAGCTGGTCTGGGAAGAAAAGCTGAATATCCATGCGTATGAGACGCCGCTGACAAGCGATGCCGCAAGGCATTACGAGAGCGCCGTTGCAGAAGAAGGCCTGACCGCTGCATTCGAAAAAACTTTCGGCGGCAGCGACAACAACGTCTTTGCACAGCACGGCATCGAAGGGCTTGTCATCGCAACCTCGATGAATCAGGTACACAGCTGCGCCGAGTACACAAAAATCCCGGAGATAGCCCAGGTGGCGCGGATTGTGGCCAATCTTGCCGCACCGCAGGAAGCCTGAACAGATCCTGGACGAAAAAACAGAATACGTAAAAAATCCCCAAAGCCCGCCGGCAGATGTGAAAACAAAAACCGGCGGGCTTTTCCTGTTTCCGGCACGGCTTGCCACGCAGAGAAAAATAGTCTATAATAGGGAAAAGCTTCCGGTGCATGCCGGAATTTAACACCAGTAGACAAGAAGTCCCCTGCTTCTAAAGCGGTGGGATGAATTGTTAAAAGAAACATAACGGCAGTGGCGGGCGGAGAAAAATCGGTATCCTCCACTGACATGAGGCAAGTCACAGTCGAACTATTTTCGGCATGTCAGACTCCGTGAAAATACCGACTGTGAGTTGAATCAAGAATAAAAGAGGAAAAACAATGATACATACACCAATTCAGAAACTGGAATTTCCAAACGACAGAAATGTCCGACTGTACTGCAAGAGAGAGGATCTTCTCCCGTTTTCCTTGGGCGGAAATAAGTGCGGATCGGACGCGCCTTTTTCCGTGACATGCAGGAGAAAAACAAAGACTGCATGATCATCTACGGAAACAGCAGATCCAACCTCTGCCGCGTGCTGGCCAATCTGTGCTGTGCCGAGAAAATTCCATGCTATATGATCTGTTCTTCTGAAGAAAACGAAGAACACCCGATTGAAACCAACAACAGCCGTCTGATGAAATGGCTCGGAGCCGAAGTCATTCCGTGCAGAAAAACAGAGATTGCACAGACCGTCGAGAAGACGATGAACCGTTTGACAGAAGAGGGATATCACCCATATTATATTTTCGGGGATAAATTCGGAACGGGCAATGAAGGCACACCGGTACAGGCCTACGTGGACGGCTACCGCGAGATTCTTGCGTGGGAGAAAGAACAGAACATTTCTTTTTCTCATATCTTTGCAGCATCCGGAACCGGCTCGACCAGTGCGGCCTGGTAAGCGGAAAACTGCTCGAGCAGGGAACGGAGCAGATCATCGGCCTTTCGATTTCATCCCGCGAGTACGACCGCGCCACCCGCATTATGGAGAGCGGCATTTCCGATTATTTTGCGAAGAATCATCTCGTGCTGCCGGAAGGATGGGAGAGTGAACTTCATCTGGAAATGGGATACCGCCAGGGCGGATACGGCCAGTACGATGAGCGGATTTTACAGGTGATCCGGGAAGAGTTCTGCCGGAACGGCCTTCCGCTGGATCCGACGTACACCGGAAAGGCATTCTGGGGAATGAAGCAGTACATAGAAGAACATCAGTTACAGGACTGCGATGTGCTTTTTATCCATACCGGAGGCACGCCGCTGTTCTATGACTGCATTCTGAACGATACCGATGGAGGAAAAAAATGAAACTGATTTCAATAGTCATCCCATGCTACAATTCCGAGGCAACGATCCGGAAGTTGTAGAGATGGTGATGGAAGAATTCAAGAAAATGGACGGATATGACTGCGAATTTGTCCTGGTGAACGATGGTTCCCCGAAAGACAATACGTATGGGGAGATCAAGAAGCTCGGTGAGCAGTATCAGAATGTCAAGGGCATCAACCTGCTGCGCAATTTCGGTCAGCACAATGCGCTGATGGCAGCACTCCACTACACCGAAGGAGACTTTATTCTCGGCATGGACGATGACATGCAGACACATCCGTCCCAGATCAGCAAACTGATCCACAAGATGGAAGAAGGATACGATCTGGTTTACGGCTGCTATCCGAAACGAAAAAATTCGTTCCTGAAAAATGTCACCAGCAAACTGAACGAAGTTTCCTCCCGGATTCTTCTCGGACGGCCAAAAGACATCGTTTCCAGCAATTTCTGGATGATTACCCGCCAGATCAAGGACGAGGTGGTAAAATACGACAGCTTCAATCCCTATATTGACGGCATTTTCTACCGCACGACACACAAAATCGGAAATGTAGAGGTGGAGCATTTCAAACGTGCAGTGGGAACTTCCAACTATACGTTAAAGAAACTGATCAAATTGTGGCTTGCCTACTGGAACTATTCTGTAATTCCGCTTCGCATATCGTCCGTTCTCGGCGGAGTTTCTGCAGCCGGCGGTTTTCTGGCAGCCATCATGATTGCCATCCGAAAGCTCATCAATCCGACCGTGATGGTTGGCTGGTCTTCGACGATCTGCGCCATCGTTGTTTTTTCCGGATTGATTCTGATGGTGCTCGGCATCATCGGAGAATACCTCGGAAAGATGATTCTGATTCTGAACCGCACGCCGCAGTATATTGTGCGGGAAACCATTAACGTATCTGATGAGGAAGAAAAAAAAGTGAAAAAAATCATGATTTTAGGTGCCGGTATTTACCAGGTGCCGCTGATCCGGACTGCACGCAGAATGGGTCTTTACACGATCGTAGTGAGTATTCCCGGCGATTATCCGGGGTTTGCACTTGCAGATAAAATTTATGAACTGAATACGCGGGATAAAGAAGCGATTCTTGCGGCGGCGGAAAAAGAACAGATCGACGGAATCTGTACATCGGGAACCGATGTGGCCGTCAGCACAATCGGCTATGTCTGTGAAAAGATGCATCTGTCCGGCATTCCGTATGAGGCGGCGGAAATTCTGACCGATAAGGCAAAGATGAAAGACGCATTCCGGCAGGGCGGCGTTTCCGCGGCAGACGGGATGCGGGTAAGAAGTGCAGAGGAGGCACAAAAAGCCGCAGAACAGCTTGGATACCCGGTTGTCGTAAAACGGGTGGACAGTTCAGGAAGCCGCGGAATTACCGTGGTGGAGCATTCCGGACAGATCGAAGAAGCGTATGAAAATGCGAGAAACGGTTCGGCAAGAGATTATGTGCTGGTTGAAAAATTCCTCCGCGGAACGGAGATCGGCGTGGATGGATTTGTGCAGAACCACAAACTGGTCTTTCTGGCACCGCACACGAAATTTGTATACCGCGGTGCACACACGACCGTTCCGGTCGGCCACGCATTTCCGTATGGATGCAGCGGGGCACTGCGGGAAGAAATTGCCCGCCAGATGCAGCTGGCCGTCACCGCATCCGGTGCCGATCAGTGCTCCGTCAATGCGGATGTCTTTGTGGACGGAGAGAAGGTCTGGATCATTGAAATGGGCGGAAGAACCGGAGCAACCTGCATTCCGGAACTGATTTCAACGTATTACGGATTTGATTTTTATGAGCAGATGATCAAAAGCGCCTCGGGGAAGAAACGGATTTTCAGCAGACGGAAAGCTGCCCGTGCATGGCAAAACTGCTGCTGAGTCCGGTAAGCGGAACCATCACACAAATCGACCGGGATCAGGTCGAACGTCTGCGTCAGGAAGGGCTGGAGCTTGTCTGGATTATCCGGAGGGGCATGAAGTTTCTGCATGGCAGATGGAACTGACCGGATCGGCCATGTGATTGTAAAGACGGACCGGGAAGCGGAACTGGATGAGCAGATGAAGCGGGTGTACCGCTGTATCTGGATTGATGGAAAAAATCTGGAGACAATCTGGGAAGAGAAAACAGCAAAATAAAAAACCCGGAATCTTTTCAAGACCTCAGAAGAGGAGCGAAAGGATTCCGGGTTTTGCGTTGCCAGGCATATCAATATCCGGTGGACCAATTTTGATTACACTGTTTTTACAGGCTTCATCATCATCCGATAGTAGACTGGAATCAGCAGTGCAATTGCACCGAACCAGGCAAGCGGGCTTGCGATGCAGACGGCAGTGTAGCCTAAGAAGCGTGACAGCCAGACGGTAGCAGCAAGACGAATCACAAGCTCGACCATGCATGCGGCAAACGGTGCGCGTCCGTTCTGCATACTCTGAATCGAGGTGCGGTAGACGGCGAGAAGGCCGAGCAGGAAGTAGAACGGCGCTTCGATCGTCAGGAATGCATCGGAGTAATGGTAAGAATCCGTGATTTCGCTCGAAAAGCTTGGTGAGCAAGTGCATCTGTCCCGCGAGGTCTGCTGCCGCCGCTTCCGGAAAATGACGGGAAAGACGGTGACGCAGTATCTCGAGGAATATCGTGTGTCCAAAAGCCTGCCGCTCGTCGAAAGCGGCTTTTTGCCACGAAAAATATGTTACATCTGTTTGATTGCCTGCAGCATTTCAAGATCCGAAGCAGTCACCTTGATATTGGAAACCATCGTTCGGCCGTCCGGTTTTTTCACCGTGACTTCGAGAATCGTTCCCTCCTCGATCTGCGAGGATGCGAGATCGCTCATGAATTTTACGAACTTCGGGTGGTTTTGGGCGAAACGGTCTCTCAGATTTTTTAATTCCATTAACTTCATTGGGTTAAATGCCATTCTTTTTTCTGTCCTTTCTATTCGAAACTTCTTTTGAAACATGAAAGTATTGTAACATGGAAAAGAAAAAATGCAAGCGGATAAAAAGAGAAAAGACAGAGATACTGGGAATAAGAGAAAAGATTCTCAATTAGAATGGGAGAAAAACGAATGAAAGCGAAGAAGTATCTGCTGTTTTTTCTTTTGGGCTACTGCATTTATATTGCCATCGAAGTCACCTACCGCGGTTACAGCTTCCGCCTGATGGGCATTGCCGGAGGACTGTCCCTTGCAGGAATCGGAATGCTGGAAGACGCCGGGCTGCGCCGCTTTCCGCTGGCGTTTCAGATGATGGTATCTGCGGTTCTGATCACGGCCATCGAACTGTATTCGGGAATGTTTTCCCTGCGGGTGCTGCATTACCGTATGTGGGACTACAGTGCGCTGCCGTTTTCCTTCTGCGATGGGCTGATCTGCCCGTGGTTTTTCGGGATCTGGTATCTGCTCTCGGTGGTTGGGATTTTTCTTACGGACTATGTGAGCTATTATATCTTCCACGAGGGGACGCACCCGGTGTATCGAAAGAAGAAAAAGGGTTGTGCCGAAGGGGAGTTCGTTATAAAATAAGAAAAAACAACCCAGGCAGGAGGTCCTCATGGAAAACGAAAAAAATTATCTGGAATATCTCGCAGAATTGTACCCGACCATCGAAAAAGCAGCGACCGAAATCATCAATCTGCAGTCCGTTATTAACCTTCCCAAAGGCACGGAGCATTTCCTTTCGGATATTCATGGCGAATACGAAGCCTTTTCTCATGTACTCCGCAACGGTTCCGGTGCCGTGCGAAAGAAGATTGACGATGTCTTCGGCCACACGCTCGGCATTTCGGAAAAACGTGCGCTTGCAACCCTTATCTATTACCCGAGAGAGCGCCTGGAGATGGAGAAAAAGCAGCAGGAGGACATCGATGACTGGTACAAGGTCATGCTGTACCGCCTGATCGACGTCTGCAAAATCGTTTCTTCCAAATACACCCGTGCCAAAGTGCGGAAAGCCCTGCCGGCGGATTATGGCTATATCATCGAGGAGCTGATCACCGAAAAGCCGGAGGTGCTCGACAAAGAAGCATACTACGAGGCGATCATCCAGACTATCCTCGAAATCGGAAGCGCCGAGAACTTCATCATTGCCGTGGCAGAGCTGATTCAGCGGCTCGTTGTTGATCATCTCCACATCATCGGCGACATCTTTGACCGCGGTCCGGAGCCGTATAAAATCATGGACTGCCTGATGAATTACCATTCCCTCGATATCCAGTGGGGCAACCACGATGTGCTCTGGATGGGCGCTGCGACCGGCCAGCCGGCGTGCGTGGCCAGCACGATCCGCATCTGCCTCCACTACGGCAATCTCGATGTGCTGGAGGACGGCTACGGCATCAATATGCTTCCGCTTGCCACCTTTGCTCTCGAGACGTACGGCGATGATCCGTGCGAATGCTTTGCCGCAAAAGGCGGCGAGGACAGCGGAAATTCCCAGCAGATGCTGGAGCGCCGCATGCACAAGGCCATCACCGTAATGCAGTTAAAGCTCGAGAACCGTCTGATCCGTGAGAACCCGGAGTACGGCATGGAAAACCGCCGTCTGCTGGAAAAGATCGATTACCAGAACGGAACGGTGGCGATTGGGGAGAAAACGTATGCTCTGCGCGACAAGAGCTTTCCGACGATCGACCCGGCGCATCCGGACGAGCTGACAGAAAAAGAGGCAGAAGTGCTCGATAAGCTGATCTTCGCCTTCCGAAACAGCGAAAAACTGCAGGCGCACGTCGATTTCCTGCTCAAAAAAGGAAGCCTCTACCGCGTCTACAATGGAAATCTGCTGTACCACGGCTGCATGCCGATGAATGAGGACGGCACCTTAAAAGAGGTACAGGTCGACGGAAAGAAATACAAGGGAAAAGCACTGTACGATATTCTCGAGCACAACGTGCGCCGCGCATTTGTAAGCCGCGATCCGAAAAAACGGGAGCAGGGCCGCAATACGCTGTGGTATCTGTGGACCGCGCCGAATTCCCCGCTGTACGGCCGCGACAAGATGACAACATTTGAGCGGTATTTCCTCGCAGAAAAAGAGACCTGGACCGAGGTGAAAAACGCGTATTACCGCCTGATCGAGAAAGAGGAGACGGCGGACCGGATCTTACAGGAGTTCGGGCTTGCCGGTGAAAATGTACATATTATCAACGGCCACGTCCCGGTACACCAGAGTGCCGGTGAAAGCCCGGTCAAATGCGGCGGCAAGGTGCTGATCATCGACGGCGGCTTCTGCAGGGCGTACCACAAAGAAACCGGCATCGCGGGTTACACGCTGATTTACAACTCGTACGGCCTCAGCCTCACCGCGCACGAGCCGTTTGAATCGACGGAAAAAGCAATCCAGGAGGAGAAGGATATTGTCTCCCGCCAGGTGGCGGTGCGGTACAACATGAAGCGCCAGTTAGTCGGCGATACGGATCAGGGACGGCAGATCCGGCAGCGCATCCGTGAATTAAAGGAACTGATCGAGGCGTACCGCACGGCTCAGTTAAAAGAGCTTCTTTAAATCAAGGGTTTTCAACTGCGCCGGAAAATGGTATAATCAAAACAGTGTGCGCAGATGGAAACACTGTGCGCTGGAACAGATGGAAAGAAGGAAGAAACATATGAGGCATGGATTGCCAGGATGACAGAAGATAACATAGATCAGAGCGCGATCGAAAAAGCAGGAGAGATTCTGAAAAACGGCGGTCTGGCGGCATTCCCGACCGAGACCGTATATGGTCTTGGCGGAAATGCGCTGGATGCCAAAGCTTCCGAGAAAATTTATGCGGCAAAGGGCCGTCCATCGGACAACCCGCTGATCGTCCACATCGGAAGAATGGAGGACCTCGAAACCGTAGCGGCAAACGTGCCGGAGAGTGCACGCAAACTGGCAGCTGCATGCTGGCCGGGACGCTGACGATGATTTTTGAGAAAACAAATGCCGTTCCGCTCGAGACGACGGGAGCCTTACCTCTGTAGCCGTGCGCTACCCGAGCAACAAAGTGGCAAACGCACTGATCTTAGCCGGAGGCGGCTTCATCGCAGCGCCGAGCGCCAATACATCAGGCCGGCCGAGCCCGACGAAAGCCGAGCATGTGATCGAGGACCTGGGGGACAAAATTGACTGTATCATCGACGGAGGAGACGCCGAGATCGGCCTCGAATCCACCATCGTCGATTTTACAGAGGAGATTCCGACGATTCTCCGCCCGGGCTATTACAACAAAGAGATGCTGGAAAAAGTGCTTGGAACCGTGCGTGTCGATCCGGGAATCCTTGCGGAGGACAGCCATGTGCGTCCGAAGGCACCGGGCATGCGCTACAAACATTATGCGCCGAAGGCAGACCTTACGATTATCCAGGGCGAGATGGAACGGGTGATTCCGGAAATCAACCGCCTTGCCGCAGAACAGGAAAAGGCAGGAAAGAAAGTGGGCGTAATCTGCACCGATGAGACACGGGAGCAGTACACCACAGGAGATATCAAGAGCATCGGGCTGCGCGCCGAAGATGAGACGATCGCGCATCACCTGTTTGCGATTCTGCGCGACTTCGATGAGGACGGCGTGGAAGTGATTTATTCCGAGGCTTTCGACACCCCGCGTATGGGGCAGGCGATCATGAACCGCCTGTTAAAAGCCGCAGGCCACAAAGTAGCAGAGGTATAACAGTGAAACATTACAGCAGGATTTTATTTGTGGACGCGGACGATACCGCGCGCGCACCGATGGCGAAGGCGATTCTGCAGAGCAAAGAGCTTCCGTGGCCGATGGAAATTGGTTCCCGCGGGCTTGTCGTTCTGTTTCCGCAGCCGGTCAACCAGAAGGTAGAGGCAGTGCTTGCGCGCAACGGGCTTTCGGCCAAAGACCACACCACCACACCGCTTACCGCGGAGGACATCAACGACGACACGCTGCTTCTTGTGATGGAGGACAGTCAGAGGGAAAAGATCCGTGAGGACTTCCCGGATGCGCCCCATCTGCAGACGATCGCCGGATTTCTGCGGCTGGCAGGAGACATCCCCGCCTTTACGGGGAACCGCTTACCGAATACGGAAAATGTTATGAAGCGCTGGAATTCCTGATTGAAGGTGTTCTTGCGCGGCTGAAAGAGGAGGAAGAACAATGATAGCTTTAGGATGCGACCACGGCGGATATGAGCTGATGCAGGAGGTAAAAGCATATCTGGACAAACAGGGACTGGAATATCAGGACTTCGGATGCTACAGCAACGAGGCAGTTGATTATCCGGTTTACGCCAGAAAAGTAGGCCATGCGATCCAAAACGGAACGTGTGATAAGGGAATCCTGATCTGCGGAACCGGAATCGGCATTTCTATCACGGCAAACAAAATGGAAGGAATCCGTGCAGCACTCTGCACCGACTGCTTCTGCGCAGAGGCAACCCGCCTGCACAACGATGCCAACGTACTGGCGATGGGAGGACGTGTTGTAGGCCCTGGCCTTGCAATCAAAATCGTAGAAACCTTCCTGAACACTCCATTTTCCGGAGAAGAGCGTCACGAACGCCGTATTCACTTGATTGAGCATGAAGGCGAAAATGAATAAATTTTAAACAAAGGAGAAGGGAAAATGGCAAGAACAGTCATCATGGATCACCCGCTGATCCAGCACAAAATCGGTATTATCAGAAAGAAAGACACAAGCTCCAAGGAGTTCCGCGAGATGATCAGCGAAATTGCAATGCTGATGTGCTACGAGGCAACCAGAGAGCTGCCGCTCACAGACGTTGAAATTGAAACCCCGATCTGCAAAACAACCGTAAAAGAGCTCGAAGGAAAGAAAATGGCAGTTGTGCCGATCCTCCGTGCCGGTCTTGGTATGGTAGAAGGTATGCTGGCTATGATTCCGGCAGCAAAAATCGGACACATCGGTCTGTACCGTGATCCGGAAACCCTGGCACCGGTTGAGTATTACTGCAAACTTCCGTCAGACATCGCAAGCCGTGAAGTATTTGTAACCGACCCGATGCTGGCAACCGGCGGTTCTGCAACGGCAGCCATCACCATGCTGAAAGAAAAAGGCGCAAAGAAGATCCACTTCATGTGCATCATCGCATCTCCGGAAGGAATCGAGAAAATGCATGAGGTTCACCCGGATGTCGATGTTTTCGTCGGAGCACTGGATGACCATCTGAACGAGCACGGCTACATTGTACCAGGCCTCGGCGATGCCGGAGACCGTATCTTCGGTACGAAATAAGAGCGGAAGCAAAGTACGTTAAGAAAACACAGGGGAAATGGGTATGAGCGATAAACGAGAGGATTATATTTCCTGGGATGAATATTTCATGGCAGTTGCCCAGCTTGCCGGTATGCGCTCGAAGGATCCGCACACACAGGTGGGAGCCTGCATTGTGAGCGAGGACAACAAGATTCTGTCCATGGGATACAACGGTTTCCCGAGAGGCTGCTCGGACGACGAGTTCCCGTGGGGAAAGACAAGTGAAAATCCGCTGGAAAACAAGTATCTTTACACAACGCACAGTGAACTGAACGCCATCCTGAATTACCGCGGCGGAAGCTCGAGGAGCCAAGCTGTATGTGACATTGTTCCCATGCAACGAGTGCTGCAAGGCGATTATCCAGGCGGGAATCAAAACGGTGATCTACGACTGCGACAAGTACGCGGACACCCCGTCCGTGATCGCATCGAAACGGATGATGAAGGCGTCCGGAGTCACTTTTCAGAAATACCACCGCACAGGGCGGGAAATTACCATGTCCCTGTAGCAGAAAGGATAATAGAAGGAGCGCGCCTGAACGAACAGAAAGTTCAGACGCGCTTCGTCTGTATACACGAAAAGACAAGAAACGGGAGGGCACCATGGAGAGCAATTTCGAATGGATTACGGCAAACGGGGATATCGGCATCCGCTTTTTCCACAGCATCGACGACGGCGGCTACAGCAACCCGCCGCACTGGCACAACGATCTGGAGATCATTTATCTTCTGGAAGGCCGTCTGAAAGTGCGTTTCGGTGACGGCGGCGAGCGGCAGATCGGGGCAGATGAACTTCTCGTCATCAACTCCGGCACGATCCATGCCGTGACAGCCTATCCGAATCAGGCCATCGTCCTGCAGGTTCCGTACGAGATGCTGCTGCAGTACATGGAGCGTTACGATCATCTTTACTTTGTTGTGGATGAAAGACCGGCCAGTGAGGCGGAAAAACAAAAACTCGCAGAATTCAAAGCAGTTCTCCGGGAGATGGACGAGGTGTACGGTGCGCAGAAAGAAGGGTATCAGTTAAAATTCGACAGCCTTCTTCTTGAAGCGCTGTACCGCTTACTGGTGGACTATGCGGTGCGGATCGGAAAAGAACACATTCCGCAGAATCAGAAGGCCGTACAGCAGATCCGCGAGGTCATGCGGTATATTGAGGAGCATTACGCCAAAAAGCTGACGGTGGCGCAGGTCGCGGAGCACTTTGGTTATACGCCGAATTATCTGTCGAAGCTTCTGAAACGGTACCTCGGTCTGACGGTCTACCAGTATCTGTATGAAATCCGGCTCGACCGGATCTGCCGCGACCTGCAGCATCCCGAGGCGCGGATCATGGAACTTCTGCCGAAACACGGCTGCGAAAACTACAAGTCGGTGTCGCGTCTGTTTAAGGAGCGGTACGGCTGCAGCATGAAGGAAATGCAGAAGCGGTATGAAAAGGAAAAAGGAGACCGCCCGATGGGCCAGTGGGTAAGAATCAGAAAAGCGGAAATGCCTAATTTCCTGCCGAAAAAGGCACTAAACAAGAAGAAGAGAGCATGGTATAGTGGAAGCATGAAACAGCGGATTTTCAGTAAATGCCGCAAAACATGTGAAAAATGGAGTGTGGAAAATGAAAGCAAAACAGATTACAACGTACCATGTAAAAGGGGAAGCAAAAACCTGGGAAAAAGCGCTGGCACCGGAAGACGAGTCCAAGAGCGTAAAAATGATTGAGTCGAACGTCATCAACCTGTATCCGGACTTTGCGTTCCAGACCATCGAGGCTTCGGCGGCGCATGACCGAGAGCAGCGCATACCTGCTGTCCCGTATGGATGAGGAAACACAGAATCAGGCATTACAGGATATTTTCGGACCGGACGGCCTTCATGCAAGATTTGTCCGCGTGCCGATCGACAGCTGTGACTATTCCCTTGAGGAGTATCAGGCAGTCGCAGACCCGATCGCAGACCCGGATCTGGCAACCTTCTCGATCGACCGCGACCGCAAATATGTCCTTCCGATGCTGAAAAAAGCCATCGAAATCTCCGCAGAGCCGATCAGTGTTCTGATGAGCCGTGGTCTCCGCCGTATCAGTGGAAAACTGCACCGAAGATCGCAAAGAATGATGCTGCTGTTTACGGTGCAATGGGAATGCCGGTTCCGGAAGAGATTCCGCAGAGAAACCACGGCGGCAGCCTGAAACCGGAGTATTACGGAAGCTGGGCAAAATACGTCGTAAAATATCTGCAGGCATACCTCGATGAGGGAATCCCGGTGACGATGCTGAGCCTGCAGAACGAGACCGTAGCGGCTACCACCTGGGACAGCTGCGTATGGACACCGGAAGAGTCCAAAACCTACCTGAAAGATTATCTGTATCCGGAGATGAAAAAAGCAGGCCTGACGGACAAGATCGGCATCTTCATCTGGGATCACAACAAAGAGCGTATGATCGAGCACGTTCTGACCGTCCTTGACGAGGAGACCATGGACATGGTAGCCGGTATCGCATTCCATTGGTATTCCGGCGACCACTTCGAGGCTGTTGAGCTGATGAAACAGAAATACCCGGACAAAACCTTCATGCTTTCCGAGTGCTGTGCCCTTCACATGCCGGCAGAATCGGTTTTGGCGACGGTGGTTTCGGACCGGTGAACTTCCAGACACCAGAGTACGTCGATTACCTTGACGCCGCAGATTATGCACACGATATGATCGGAAACCTGAACGCCGGCATGAACCGCTGGATCGACTGGAACTTCCTCGTAGACAAAGACGGCGGCCCGCGCCACGTACCGATGGGATTCACCTCAGGTCTGATTGTGGATGATGATTTCCATTACCGCAAACCGATCATGTACCACTACATCGGCCATATTTCCAAATATATTGCTCCGGGTGCAAAACGCATCGGCTGGAGCAAATACGGAGCAAACCTGGATGTAACGGCCGCAGTCAATCCGGACGGAAGCTACGTTGTGATCCTGCTGAACCGCACAAAAGAGGATTCCGGCTGCTTCCTGCGTGTCAACGGACATATCATGCGTGTCGATCTTCCGGCAGAGACACTCAGCACGGTTGTAATCGAGAAATAAAAAGCAAAAATAAAAAAAATGCCTTCTGTGCAGAATGGAAACAGTCTGCGCAGAAGCATTTTTGTAAGATACGATTTATTTTTGATCGGAATCGGAAGAATCTGAGTTTTTCTCTTCGGTTGAAGGCTTTGCCGGTGTATACGGCGCATCAACCGGAGACTCTTCCGGGGCCAGCTTTGTCAGCGCTTTGCGCAGCCGGTAGCCCGGGAAGTGGAAGACTTCGGCCTCGTCGATCTTCTTTTTCTGATATGGGATCGCCTGTCTCGTTTCCGGATCAATGTGGTCCATGTGGAAGTAAAACGCATCGTCATCCGGCAGGTGATGTTTTTCAAGACGACGGTTGGCGAAGTTGCGGCAGACCGTGCAGATAATGGCACAGACCGGAACGGCGATGATCATGCCAAAGACACCCCAGAAGCCGCCGCCGATCAGAATCGAGATGATGATAAGGAAGCTAGACACGCCGGTCGTCTCGCCGAGGATTTTCGGTCCTAAGAAGTTTCCGTCAAACTGCTGCAGGAGAACGACGAAAATCAGGAAATACAGTGCCTGCAGAGGTCGATCAGAAGGATCAGCAGAAGACACGGAACGGCGCCGAGGAACGGGCCGAAAAACGGAATGATATTCGTCACACCGATGATTACGCTGACCAGCAGTGCGTACGGGGTGCCGATCAGGCTCGTCACAAGATAGCAGATGGCACCGATGATGATCGAATCGATGACTTTTCCAACGAGGAATCCGCTGAATTCCTGGTTCACATACTGGCAGTCGCGGATCACGGCATTTCCGTGATCCAGACCGAGCAGCGCGTAGACTGCTTTTTTCAGCTTGGCAATGTAGCTTTCCTTGTTGTACAGCATGTAGATCGCAACGATCGCGCCAAGCAGAATGTTTTTGAAAAACGTAACCATGTTGACGAGCTGTCCGGAGAGGTTCAGAAGGAACGTACGGAGCATCGGCATCAGGTCATTGGTCAGCCAGTTGGAAAGCTTTGCGGAGAACATGGAGATGTACTGGTCTGCCGTCTGCTGCATCTCCGGGTAATTCGCCAGCACTTTTGTGGCAAAATCCTGAATGTTGTTTGCGTAGTTGGAGAAGTTGGAGACAATGTTTGTGATACTTGAGAACAGCTCCGGGATCAGGGTCGCAATGAGTCCGTACAGCGCGAAAAGCATGGCGACGTACGTCAGAAGAATCAAAAGCGCCCGCACAAGCTTTTTGCAGCGTACCGACTGTGTTTTTCCGTGCCGGGCAAAGAGTCTGGCGATGATCCGCTGTTCTATGAAGTTAATGATCGGGCTGATCACATAGGCGAGAATCAGGGCTGCAATCAGGGGGGAGAGAATGTCGAGGACATTGTGAAAGGCGGTCCGCACAGAAGTCTGGTGGAAGAGCAGGTAGTAAAAAATCATGGACGCTGCAAGTACCAGAAAGGCAGTAACGCCGGCCCGGACATATTTTCGGTAACGATCCAGTTTCATAAAAATGTAAATCCCCTTTCGAATTTTATTAACCTCTATTATACACATGCAATCCCCAAAATACAACCGCAACCACACTTGCGGGAAAAAAAGGAAACTGCTATACTGGAAAAGCAGATTTAGAAAAAGGAGATAACAAATTTGAAGATAAAAATGCCGCCAAGCGTAAATATGGTAATCGATTCCCTGCATGCGAAAGGCTTCGAGGCGTACGCGGTCGGAGGCTGTGTGCGCGATACGATTCTTGCGCGGGAGCCGGACGACTGGGATATTACAACCTCTGCTTCCCCACAGCAGGTAAAAGAAATTTTTGACCGCACCGTGGATACGGGACTGGAGCACGGAACGGTAACAGTTCTGGCCGGAAGCGGCGCGCACGAGGTCACGACGTACCGCATCGACGGAGAGTATGAGGACGGCCGCCATCCGAAAGAAGTGGTCTTTACCTCCAGCCTTGCCGAGGATCTGCGCCGCCGTGATTTTACGATCAATGCGATGGCATACAACAACGAAGAGGGGCTTGTGGATCTGTTCGATGGAATCAGGGATTTACAGCGCAAAGTCATCCGCTGTGTCGGAAATCCGACCGAGCGGTTCAGTGAGGATGCACTGCGGATCCTGCGTGCCCTCCGCTTTTCCGCACAGCTCGGCTTCAAACTCGATCCGGCAACACTGGATGCCATCATAGCACTCGCGCCGACGCTTGAAAAAATCAGCGCCGAGCGGATCCGTGTGGAACTGAATAAACTGCTGATCTCGAAACGGCCGGAGTACATGGAGGCCGTCTATGAGGCGGGTATTACAAAAATTGTGCTGCCGGAGTTTGATGAACTGATGAAAACGCCGCAGAACAATCCGCACCACTGCTATAATGTCGGTGAGCACACGATTGCCGCTCTGCAGCACGTTCCGGCAGATCCGATTCTGCGCTGGACGATGCTGCTCCACGACATTGCAAAACCGGCGTGCCGCACAACGGATGAGGCCGGCATCGATCATTTTAAAGGCCACGCACCGGCGGGGGAGAAAATGGCGAAAGCGATTCTGCGCCGTCTGAAATTCGACAACGAAACCATCCGCCAGGTCGCAGCATTGATCCGCTGGCATGACTGCCGCATGGCTCCGGAGAAACCGGTGATCCGCCGTATTCTGAACAAACTCGGCCCGGAGCTGTTCGAAAAACTGATGATCGTGCAGGAAGCCGATACGATGGCCAAAAGCCTGTACCAGCGGGAGAAAACCCTGGAACGGATCGGAAAGGTAAGGGAGTGCGTCAGAGAAATTCTCGATAACGGCGACTGCTTTACGTTGAAAATGCTGGCCGTTTCCGGCAAAGATCTGATGGAACTCGGTGTCCCAAAAGGCCCGAAAATCGGCGAATGCCTGAACGCGGCGCTGGAAGAAGTGATGAAAGATCCGGCGAAGAATACAAAAGAATACCTGACAGAGTACGTAAAAACACTGCTGTAAAGCCAAAACGGCAAACAAAAGAGAGCCGGGGACAGAACAATCCGTCCCCGGCTCTCTTTTGTTTTTTGCTGGTTTTATGCGTTCAGATCACGCAGCAGATCCGCATACCAGCAGAACACATGGGCAATGCGGTACAGTTCGCTCTCCTTGGAGACGGTGCGCCACAGCTCTTTATAGCTGTGCAGCCACCGTTCGAGATCTCCGGCGAGTGCAAAACAGTCTTCTTTCTCCGGCAGAGTACCCTCGGAAGAAGGGAAGCGCGCAGGAACGGCAGCAGGCGGTTCAGCACTTTCAGGCCGTCTGCGGCGAGCAGGTACGCATAGATCATCGGACGGTTCTCCGGGCGGACGGTGCCGGCTTTCTCGTACAGAACGGCGCAGAGCGCGTCAATTGAAGCATTTGCTGCATCCGCATCGCCTTCCGCGCAGGAGCGGAGCAGTTCGGCAGCCTCTTCTTTGTCCTGATGCAGTTCGAGTGCTTCCTGTACCATAACGGCAGTGCGCCACGGATACGCATCCTGATGGCAGAGAAGATCGAGCACGGAAACGAGTTTTCCGGAAGCATCACCAAATTCCAGCACGGAAATCTGGCGGTTGATTTCCTCCTCCGGCAGAATGTCTGCATTCCAGGAGAACGCCGCGCCGTAGATCATGCCGATGCGGGAGAAGTCCGGGTGATTGATGTGGCCGTAATCGCCCCAGTCAGTGTTCAGAAGTCCCATCGCATGGCATTCGTGGCCGTAGCGCGCCATTCTGGAAATGTTTTCATACGCCTCATGATACTTGTTGATGAGCTGGTTCCATCCCTGTACGCCCGGGCACACATACAGATGCTCGGCACCGGAATTGGCAAGGCGGGTCAGACGCTCCGATGAAACATTTGACGCATAATCCCAGTGGAGGCAGATCAGGTTCTTCGGCAGGAGATGATAAGCTTCCGGCTCCTGGCTGATGACATCACTCCAGAACATCGGCGTGCGGCCGGATTCAGTGATATAGTTGGCAAGCTCTGTCACAAACTCGGTGTAGATGACGGTGGTTCCCTTTTCCTCGGCGAGTGCGCGGGAAGCCCCTTTTCCAAGGTCAAACGTTTCATCCGCGCAGAGATTGAAATACTTCGAGGAGAAGAGCTGCATATATTCGGAAAGAATGTGTTTGGCAAGGGAGAGGCTCTCCGGGTTTGTGATATCGAGCGTATGGTGCGCCTGGCGGTCATAGAAGGAGAACGGAGCCGAAGCAGAGCCTTCCAGTTCGCACAGATGTGCATACGATTTCGTGCAGAGCAGCTTGTACAGATGGCCGAAGCTTGCAAGCGACGGAACGAGATCAATGCCAAGTCCCTTGCAGTAGCGGTCCAGCTCGAGGATGTCCTCTGCAGTGAGCGGCGTATCGTCGCGCCACATCTCGGTCAGATCGTCGAAGAGATAGCTGTGCTCGATGTAGAGCTGAAGCTGATTGATTTTATAGAAGCTCAAGGTGGCGGCAAGCTGTTTCAGATAGGAAAGCGTCGGAACACGTCCGCGGGTCGCATCGTGGTAGAAGCCGCGGTTTTCCATGGCCGGTTTGTCGGAGATCAGGACGGTTGGAAGAACAGCACCTGCCTGGCGGATCATCTGACGGAGTGTCTGCACGCCGTAGAGAACGCCGCTTTCCAGAGATCCGCAGATCGTGATGTTTTCCGGTGTGACAGCGAGGGTATAAGCCTCACGGGATAATTCCGGAGAGGCAGTCAGATAGATCAGGTGTGATCCCACCGGCTGATGACGGCGGCAGATGGCAGGACGGAATCCCGTCTGTGTCTCAATCTCCTGCTGCAGAAGCTGTGCTGCAGAAAAAAGCTCAGCCGGGCTCTCGGAATCGAGAAAAATGCGGCTGTCATAGTGAATTGTAAAGGTGCCCTCTCCGTAGGAAAGGGAAGATGGCTGTGGTAAGAAAATCATAAAAACCCTCCTTAAAATAAAATGATTTTAGAGAACCCCATAACAGGTGTTTTTCATCCTGTCAAGTTTGGAATATTTTACCATGCGGTGAAATTAAAAACAATAAAATAAGAGAAAAAGAAAACACTTTCAACATTGCTTTTGGGATGAAAGAAAAAACAGAAACCAGTATGCATGGCACAGGCGGATACGCATACATTGAATCGTGACCCAAAAAACGATCACAACAGGGAAAGGAGTCAGGCTCTTGTATGATTATGGATTGAGTGTGCTGTCCCATTACGGTCTTACGGCTTCCGGCACAATGCGGGTGCGGGGCGCTTTATTGTGCCACACCGAACAGGGGGATAAGCTGATCAGCGAGTTCGGGACGGCGGCGGAAAAACTGGAGCAGCGGTATCTTCTACAGTGCCGCATCACGGAGTCGGGGCTCCTGCGGTGCGATCAGATTCTGCGGAACGAAGAGGGAGCGCTTGCAACGCGCGGGGACGACGGAGGAACGTACATTGTGCGGAACTGGTACCGGGCCGGGAATGTGAGACGGGAAACAGTGAGGACCTTATCCGCGCCTCGGACGCGCTGGCGCGGCTACATACGGCAGCTCATCTGCCGGTGAAAATGGAATACCGGAGGGAATCCATCGTGGAGGAGTGCATCCGCCACAATGTGGAAATTCGAAAGATCCGAAAGTATTTGCAGACAAAAAAGAAGAAAAATGAGTTCGAAAAACTGCTGCTGGCAAGCGCCGGTCCGTATCTGGAACAGGGAGAGCGGGCGGCCGCGGAAATGAAAGCTTCTTCCTATGAAAAACTGCGGCAGCGGGCGGACGAAGAAGGCGCCGTCTGCCACGGGGAATTCAGCCAGCACAATATTCTGCTGGAAAACGGCAGAGGCGAAACGGCGGTCAATTTCGACAAGTGGAACTTCGATCTCCAGGTGGCAGATCTTGGCTATTTTATGCGGAAAATTCTGGAAAAACACGGCTGGAGCGAGCGCGCGGCAGAACGGATTTTAAACGCCTACAGCGCCAGACGGCCGCTCGATGAGGGGGAAATCGAGACACTCCGCCTCTATCTTTCCTATCCGTGGAAATACTGGAAACTGGCAAACCGCTACTACGGAAGCAGAAAATCGTGGATATCCGGGCGGAATACGGAGAAACTAAAAACACTCAATGCGCAGCAGGCAGACTGGCTGCGGTTTGTTAAGGGATCCTTCTTTTAACCGTGCGGTGGAAAAGAGTCTGTTTTGGGCAGAAATCGCCATAAAACCGCTGTTATGGGGGACTTTTTTCTTGACAAGAGAGACGCATTAGTATATAAATATATACAGCTACGCGAAAAAGCCGGTCAACGTAACAGACTGATCATCCGGAAGAAAAACAGCCGGCAGGGCAGGTCGTGTGTATCAGCGGGCCCGCGTACCATGTAAAAAACAAATGTAAGATACAGGAGGAGTAAAACTCATGAACAAAACAGAATTAGTTGCAGCTATGGCTGAGCAGACAAATTTATCCAAAAAAGATGCAGAGGCTGCTTTAAAAGCATTTGTCGATGTAGTATCTGAAGAATTAAAGAAAGGTGAGAAAGTTCAGCTGGTAGGCTTTGGTACCTTCGAAGTATCCGAAAGAGCAGCAAGAGAAGGAAGAAATCCGCAGACTGGCGAGACCATGGAAATCAAAGCTTCCAAAACTCCGAAATTCAAAGCAGGAAAAGCTTTAAAGGACATGATGAACTAAGTAAAAATCTATGCGCTTAGATAAATTTTTAAAAGTATCACGACTGATCAAGCGGCGTACCGTAGCCAATGAAGCCTGTGATGCAGGCCGTGTCCTCGTCAATGACAGACCGGCAAAAGCATCCGCACAGGTCAAGGCAGGAGATGTACTGGAAATTCAGTTCGGAAGTAAATCCGTCAGGGTAGAAGTGCTGAATGTGCAGGAAACCGTGAAAAAAGAAGAAGCACAGGAGCTTTACCGCTACTTATAAGAAGTGCGGCAGGATTCATGTGCAGCGAATAAAAAGAGAAAACCTTCATATAATGGGTGTATAGACCATTGTATGGAGGTTTTTTGCATGGGGGAGATGAACGAACAGGTGCACCGCCTTTTGCTGGAACAGCGGAAAACACTTTCTCTTGGCGGCGTGCAGGATGTGAAAAGCTTTGATGAGAACGAAGTTCTGCTCGTGACCGTCTGCGGTGTTCTTACCATCCGCGGAAAAGAGCTGCATGTGGGCCGCCTGGAGCTGGAAAAGGGAGAGGCGGATATCGAAGGCAGCATCGACAGCCTGGTCTATACGGAACATGGGCCGCTGCAGAAGAAGGGGTCTGCGCTTGCGCGGCTGTTCCGGTAAAAATGAGTGCGTATGTCACCCGGGAGCTGATTCTGTTCGCCTGTTCCATCTGGCAGGGGGCAGTCCTGGGGTTCTGGTATGATCTGATCAAGACAGCGCGGAAACTGATCCGCCACAGCCATGCGGCGGTATCTGCAGAGGACCTCTGCTACTGGATTGCGGCAGCGCTGTATCTGTTTGTACGGATTTACGGAGAGAACAGCGGCATTCTCCGCGGGTATCTGTTTGGCGGCATCCTTGGGGGCGCTGCATTGTACCACGCATCGTTTGGACGCTTTCTTCCGGAACTTCTGGCAAAGGGAATCAAAAAAGCAGGGCGAATCCTCGCTTTTCCAGGAAAATGGCTGGTAAAAAGTATGAAAAAACGGAGAAAAAGGTTGAAATTTCATGGGAAGAACGGTAAGATGTAACTACACATGTAAGAACAAAAGAAACAAGTCTGCGGACGAAAAACAACAGATAGTTTGGCTGCAGACGGTTGGAAAATAGAAAGCAAGGGTAAAGAAAAGAATGAAAGAAAGGGAAGAAAAGAATTCTGGCCGAAAGAAAAAAGTCAGAAAGAAGAGCCGTACAACAGAGTTCTCAATTACCGTAGTCCTGTGCTGCCTGGTTGCAGTCCTTACCGTAAAGGGAATCAGCCTTCAGCAGAAGGTCAATGCAAATGCATCCCGTCTTTCCAGTCTGGACAGCCAGATTGAAGAGGAGAAGCAGCGCACCGATGATATTACCGCCTTGAAAGAATACATGCAGACCGATGAGTACATAGAAAAAACGGCAAGAGAAAAACTTGGCATGGTAAAGGATAATGAGATTTTATTTAAAGAATCCCAGTCGAAATAAACAAAACAGATAAAGAAAGGGCATGATTTCGCAGTCCCCTTTGAAGTCCAGAACAAAGAGAGGAGGAGCGGAACATGCCGGAGTGGATCATTGCCATGTTCCTGATCGGCGCATTGCTGTCAGCAGGGGACATGGCTAAAATTTTTTGGAAGCCAGAAGAAGCCGCCGGGAAGCGGCCGTCTATGACAATCATCCGCAGAAACTGCAGATGGAGCACTACGCCGATTCGTTCCGCGTTCTGGCAGAGAGCTTTTACCAGATGCCGTCAAAAAGTGTGATGCCGGAGACGGGCCGGGTGGACAAGATTCTGGAAAAAGAACAGCAGGAAGTCTGTAGCCGCTGTGCGAAGGCGTCGTGGTGCTGGGAGCAGTACGGAAACCTGACGCGCGAGCGGTGCCAGGAACTTCTTCAGACAATCGCCGACGGGGATGAGGACGAGATCAGCCGTGCAAAAGGCGAATGGAACGCCTCCTGCCTGAACGGCTCCCGCTTTCTGGAACTGTTCTGGAACCGCTACCAGCAGGAACGCCAGACGGCGCTCTGGTCGGGGCGTGTGGCGGAGAGCCGCCGCGTGGTGGCAGAACAGTTAAGTGAAGTCGCCGGGATTATGGACCGCGCCGCGTGTGATCTGTACAGCCTCAACAGTCTGCCGGACGAGCTCTCGGAAAAAATCTGCCGCCAGATGAAGAAAAACGGGGCTTTCGTCCAGAAAATCTGGCTCCAGGAGCGGCCGAAAGAGCATTTACAGATCTATATGACGGTCAAAGCGGGCCGTCACTGCCGGATCACGCTTCGCCAGACGGCGGAACTGATCGGTTCCCTGTGCGGAATCCCGATGGTTGCGGTACGCGACGGGGCACAGGTCTTAAGCGGAGAATACCAGACGGTGCTGTTTCAGGAGGATGTGAAATTCCAGGTTCTCTACGGTGTGGGACGCATCACCAAGGAGCAGGAGAGTATCTCCGGGGACAATTACAGTGTGCTCTGCGAAAACGGCCAGTTTGTCCTCTGCCTGTCGGACGGCATGGGTTCCGGGATCGAGGCAAACAGGGAGAGCGAGACGGTGGTGGAGCTGTTTGAACAGTTCCTGCGCGCCGGATTCCCGCGGATCATGGCGGCACGGATGATCAATTCGATGCTTCTGCTGCAGCCAAAGGAAGGGATGTTTTCCACGTTTGATGTTGCTTCGATTAATCTCTACACAGGCGTCTGCAGCTTTTTGAAAGGAGGTGCATCGCCGACGTTCCTTAGGCGGGATACGTGGGTGGAGGTTGTGGAGTCGACCAGTCTTGCCGCAGGTCTCGTTTCCCAGACGGATTTTGATACCACAACGAAAAAGCTGTACGACGGTGATTACCTTGTGATGATGACGGACGGAGTGCTGGACGCGCTGCCCGGGGACAGGACGGAGCAGATGAAGCAGCTTCTTCTCGAAGTGAAAAACAGCGAGCCGCGGGAATTTGCCCGGGAGCTTTTGGAACGCGTGCTGCGCCTCGGCGGCTGCCGCGCACGATGATATGACGGTTCTGGTCGCCAGAATCTGGAAAAAATAGGAGTAAAAACGAAGGATGCGAGAGAAAGTAAGAGCCTTTATGGAACAGTATCATATGGTAACGGCAGGCGAACGCGTGCTGCTCGGCCTCTCCGGCGGCGCGGATTCCGTCTGCCTGTTTCATCTGCTGCGGGAACTGCAGGAGCCGCTTGGCTTTTCGCTGCTGGCTGTCCACGTCAACCATAACCTGCGCGGCGCGGAAGCCGGGCGGGATGCGGCATTTGCAGAAAATCTGTGCCGGGAATATGATGTTCCGTTCTATCTCTATTCCTGTCCCGTGGAGAAGATCGCAAAAGAAAAGCATCTCTCGACGGAGGAGGCGGGACGCGCGGCGCGGCAGGAAGTTTTTGCAGCGTGCGCAAAGGAGCAGGGGGCAGTGAAAATTGCGCTCGCCCATCACCAGGATGACATTGCGGAGACGATGCTGCATCACCTGGCACGGGGAACGTCGCTGGCCGGACTTGCTCCTTACGCCCCGTGCGGGGGAATGTGATCCGTCCGCTTCTCTGCGTCGGACGAAAAGAGATCCGGCAGGAACTGGAAAGACGGAAGTGTTTCTGGTGTGAGGACAGCACGAATGCAGAGGATGCTTACACGAGGAACGGAATCCGCCACCATGTGCTGCCGTATCTGACCGAAGAGGTCAATCCGCGTGCCGCCGCGCATATGGCACAGACATCGCTGGACCTGCTGGAAACGGAGGAATATCTGGAGCAGCAGACGGATCAGCTGATGGAGCGGTATGCATCCGCAGAGAAAAATGTGGTTGTGCTGCGTGATGCGGTGAGCAGCGAAGCGCCTCTTCTGCAGCGCTATGTGATCCGGCGCGTTCTGGAACAGCTGGCGGGAAAACGGAAGGATCTTACCAGGGAGCATCTGGAATCTGTGCGGGAACTTTTTGAAAAGCAGGTCGGAAAAAGTGTCTGCCTGCCGTATGGAATCACCGCCGTGCGCGGATACGAGACGCTCCGCCTGGAAAAGCAGGGAGTGCATTTAAAAGAAGAACGGAAAAGGAAAAGCGGCGAAGAAGTTCCAATTCCGGTTCGGCCGGGTGGGAAGAGGAAAAAAGTCTCGCATTTGCAGAAAATCCAGTCACGATTGTGAAAAAAACATCGGTTTTTCCCGAAAGAATTGAAGAAAAAAAGTATACGAAATGCTTTGACTGTGATAAAATAAAAGACGGTCTTGTCCTCCGCACGAGAAGAAGCGGAGATTATCTGAGAGTAACGCAAAAGGCGGGAAAAAGAAACTAAAAGATTATATGATTGATGCCAAGATACCGAAAGAGGAGCGGGATTCCATTCTGCTGCTCGCCGACGGACCGGAGATCTGGTGGGTCGTGGGGTATCGCAGAGGAGAGAGCGGCCGTGTCGGGGAAGACACGAAAGCAGTTCTGCAGATACAGATTGGCGTTGGTAAGGAGGAAAACAGATGAAAGAGACAATCAGAGTATTATTAAGCGAAGAAGAAGTAGACAGACGAATTAAAGAAGTAGCAGACCAGATCAACCGCGATTACGCAGGAAAAGAAGTGCACCTGATCTGCGTTTTAAAAGGCGGCGTATTCTTTATGTGCGAGCTGGCAAAACGCATCACAGTGCCGGTAAGCCTTGACTTTATGTCCGTATCAAGTTACGGCGATGACACCAAGTCCAGCGGAGTTGTCCGTATTGTAAAAGACCTGGATCAGCCGCTGGAAGGAAAAGACGTTCTGATCGTGGAGGATATCATCGATTCCGGAAGAACGCTTTACTATCTGATCGACATCCTGAAAAAGAGAAATCCGAAATCCGTACACCTGTGTACTCTGCTCGACAAGCCGGAGCGCAGAGTGCGCGATGTCAAAGTAGATTATACCTGCTTTAATATCCCGGACGAGTTCGTCGTAGGCTACGGTCTGGATTACGCACAGAAATATCGGAATCTTCCATACATCGGAGTAGTGGAGTTTCACGAAGACGAGGAGTAAAAAGAAAATATGAACAGACAGCGCAGTGGATTTGGACTCTACGCGGCGTTTATGGTGATTATCGTGCTTGCCATGTTCTATATCACCGGAAAAATCAGCGCAGGCAGCAGCCCAAGTCAGCAGAAATTTGAAACCGCCGTAAAAGACGGCAAAGTGACATCCGCGCAGATTGTCCAGAACAAAGAAGTGCCGACCGGCTCCGTTGTGGTACGGGAGCAGGGCGGTGACAGTTATACGGTCAATGTGACCGACGTAAACGCAGCTATCAGCCTTCTGGAGGATGCTGATGTAACGTACACCGTACAGAATGTCCAGAGAGACAGCATTTTCATGACGTCTGTCCTGCCGGCCCTGCTGCTCGGTATGATCCTTCTTTTCGGCATGTCGATGATGAACCGCTCCATGGGGCGGCGGTGGAGGCGGCGGAAACAAAATGATGAATTTTGGAAAAAGCAACGCCCATATGTCCACCGACAAAGACAAAAAAAGTCCTGTTCCGCGATGTTGCGGGCTTAAAAGAGGAAAAAGAAGACCTTGTTGAGGTGGTCGATTTCCTGAAAGCACCGGAGAAATATACACAGGTCGGTGCGAGAATCCCGAAAGGAGTTCTTCTTGTGGGCCCTCCTGGAACCGGTAAAACCCTTCTGGCGAAAGCTGTTGCAGGAGAGGCAGGCGTGCCGTTCTTCAGCATTTCCGGATCGGATTTCGTGGAAATGTTCGTCGCGTCGGCGCTTCCCGTGTCCGCGACCTGTTTGAGGAAGGAAAAAACATGCGCCGTGCATCATCTTCATCGATGAGATCGACGCCGTGGCAAGACGAAGAGGCACCGGTATGGGCGGCGGCCACGATGAGAGAGAGCAGACCTTAAACCAGCTTCTCGTTGAGATGGATGGTTTCGGCGTCAATGAGGCATCATCGTGATGGCAGCGACGAACCGTGTCGATATCCTGGATCCGGCGATTCTCCGTCCGGGCCGTTTTGACCGCCGCGTGGTTGTAGGACCGCCGGATGTCATGGGCCGTGAGGAAATCCTGAAAGTCCATGCAAAGAACAAACCGCTGGCCGAGGATGTGGATCTGAAACAGATCGCGCAGACGACCGCAGGCTTCACCGGCGCAGAGCTGGAGAACCTGCTGAACGAGGCAGCAATCATGGCGGCAAAGGACCGCAGAAGATTTGTGCGCCAGTCCGATATCAAGTCTGCTTTCATCAAAGTGGGCATCGGTGCGGAGAAGCGCAGTAAAGTCATTTCGGATAAAGAAAAACGGATCACCGCATACCATGAGACAGGCCATGCGATCCTGTTCCATATGCTGCCGGATATGGAGGCGGTCTATACGATCTCCATTATCCCGACAGGTCCTGGCGCAGCGGGCTACACGATGCCGCAGCCGGAGAACGATGATATGTTCCAGACGAGAGGCAAAATGATGCAGTACATCACCGTATGCCTCGGCGGCCGTGTGGCAGAGGAGCTGATCTTCGACGATATCACAACGGCGCATCCCAGGATATCAAACAGGCGACGGCTACTGCGCGTTCCATGATTACGAAGTACGGTATGTCTGAGAACCTCGGTCTTGTTGCATACGATTCCGACTCGGACGAGGTATTTATCGGCCGTGACTGGGGCCATACGAAGAGCTACAGCGAGAATGTAGCCGCAGCCATCGACGAGGAAGTCCGCCAGATGATCGAGAAATGCCACGATCAGGCGAAACAGATTATTCTGGAGCATTCCTATGTGCTGCATGAGTGTGCAAAGCAGCTGATGGAAAAAGAGAAGCTGAGCCGTGCTGAATTCGAAGCCATTTTTGAGCAGGAAGCACAGATGACAGGAACAGCACCGGAAGTTTCTGGAGAAATCTGATATCTTTTTATTTGCAATAGAAAACCTGCAGAGAACAAAAAAAGTTTTTTGCAGGTTTTTTCTGTGATTTTACGGGCGTTTGTGCAAATTAAAACAGAAAATCCGAAACGCCGGAAAAATTCATCGTTATTTTGAATAAGAATCAAATGAAAAAAATCGCGATTTGTGCAGACTTTTCGAGGGACGTATGGTACTATAATAACTGTAAAAACCCCCCAATACATTATATAGTTTTTGCTACACCCCATAAGAGAAATACCTTCTCCAAAAGAGCCAGCGTACCCCGCTGGCTCTTTTACTATATAAAAATCCAATAAACACAATCGTTACATGTGTTCAGAAAAAGGTTGTATTACATGGCAGTGTGGGGTAAAATATAAGGAATGAATGATTGAGAAAGACAGAGGCGTTAGTTCATGGATAAAACAAGAATGCAGCAGTATATGTCACAGATGCGGGCGATGTTCAACAAGCATGCGCTCTACAGCGATGAATCCCCGCAGTATCAGATTCCGTTTGAGCCGAACCCGGGCGATACGGTGAAGATCCGGTTCCGTACCCTGAAAAATAATGTAGATGCGGTTTATTTCATCAGCGGTTCCACCCGTGCACAGATGCAGGTCGGTTTGGTCCGGAACGGTTTTGATTATTACGAGATCGAGATTCCGGTCGGAAATGAGCCGATCCGCTATTTTTTTGAGATTCAGGCAGGCCGCGTGGTCTGTTATTACAACAAGCTCGGTGTCACAAGAGAGCTGCAGGAGATGTACTCTTTCGGCATTATCCCGGGCTTCCATACGCCGGACTGGGCGAAGGGCGCTGTCATGTATCAGATTTTTGTGGACCGCTTCTGCAACGGAGATCCGTCCAACGATGTGCTGACGGGAGAGTACAGCTACATCGGTGAGCAGGTCAACAGGGTGGATGACTGGAACCGCTTCCCGGAGCAGATGGATGTCCGCAATTTCTACGGCGGCGATCTGCAGGGCGTCATTGACAAGATGGATTATCTGCAGGATCTCGGTGTGCAGGTCATTTATCTGAATCCGGTGTTTGTTTCGCCGTCGAACCATAAGTATGATATTCAGGATTATGACTATATTGATCCGCATTTCGGAAAGATTGTCTCCGACGAAGGCGATCTGCTCTGGCCGGGCGACAAGGACAATACGCGGGCAACGCGGTATATTGACCGTGTGACGAACAAGGCGAACCTGGAGGCGAGCAATGAACTGTTTATCCACCTGGTGGAGGAGGCGCACAAGCGCGGCATGAAGGTGATTCTGGACGGCGTTTTCAACCACTGTGGTTCGTTTAACAAGTGGCTGGACCGCGAGCGGATTTATGAGGCCGGAAAGGGCTATGAGCCGGGCGCGTATGTGGCGCAGGACAGTCCGTATCACACGTTTTTTAAGTTTTATAATGAGCATAACTGGCCGTACAATGAGTTTTATGACGGCTGGTGGGGCCATGATACGCTGCCGAAGCTGAACTACGAGGTTCGGAGAAGCTGATGGAGGATATTATGCGCATCGGCGCGAAGTGGGTTTCTCCGCCGTTTAATGCGGACGGCTGGCGGCTGGATGTGGCCGCTGACTTAGGACACAGCCCGGAGTTTAACCACAAGTTCTGGAAGGAGTTCCGGCGCGTTGTGAAGGAGGCGAATCCGGAGGCGATTATTCTGGCGGAGCACTACGGCGATGCGATGAGCTGGCTGCAGGGCGATGAGTGGGATACAGTGATGAACTATGATGCGTTTATGGAGCCGGTTTCCTGGTTCCTCACGGGTATGGAGAAGCACAGTGATGAGTTTAACCAGGGGCTTCTCGGAAACAGTGAGAGTTTTATCGGGGCGATGACGTATCATATGCCGGCGTTTTATGCGCCTTCGCTGTATACGGCGATGAATGAGCTGGATAATCATGATCATTCGCGGTTCCTCACGAGAACGAATCATCGTGTGGGGCGTGTGGCGAATGTTGGGCCGTATGCGGCTGCGGAGAATACGAATAAGGCGGTGCTGCGCGAGGCGGTTGTGATTCAGATGACGTGGCCGGGGGCACCGACGCTGTATTATGGGGATGAGGCCGGCCAGGTCGGGTTTACGGATCCGGATAACCGGAGGACGTATCCCTGGGGACAGGCGGATCAGGAGCTGATCCGATTCTATAAAGAAATGATTGCGGTGCATCGGAGATTTCCGGTGCTGGCGATGGGATCGCTGAAGTTTTTGTACCATGATTATAATGTGCTTTCTTATGGACGGTTTAATCAGGAGGAGCAGGTAATTGTGGTAATTAATAACCGGAATGAGAGGGTGCATGTGGAGATTCCGGTGTGGCTTACCGGGATTAACCGGAGTTCGGTGGCGAAGCTGACGCAGGTGTTTGCGACGGATGCGGTGGGATTTTCTTCGGAGGAGAAAGAAATCGAGGCACCGGCGGGCATACTGGAGATGGATTTGCTGCCGTTATCGGGAGTGGTACTGCATAGATGCGAGGAGTGACGGACGCTCGCCGCCGCATCACGCAAGACTGAACGGGCGGCGGCGAGGCTGGTAGTGGGGGCGGAAGGTTGAAAAATAGAAATGGAAAAAGAGCTCCGATTCGTATGAATCAGAGCTCTTAATCGTGCCGCAAACCGGGATCGAACCGGTACGGGTATCACTACCCACGGGATTTTAGTCCCGGCGTCTGCCAGTTCCGCCACTGCGCATATGGACGGAGATGGATTCGAACCATCGAAGCAATTTGCAGCAGATTTACAGTCTGTCCCCTTTGGCCACTCGGGAATCCGTCCATGTATTTTGTTTTGTGTCAGAATGACTTCCGACATTGAATGATTATACTGGATGTGGAGGGAAAATGCAAGGGTTTTTTTGAAAAAAATAGAAAAAG
>ENA-OQCP01000078-OQCP01000078.1-human-gut-metagenome-genome-assembly--contig:-NODE-78-length-34963-cov-2.975026_pt1 | contig 34963 bp, 50 predicted proteins | sample MGYA00242760_ERZ504583 | MGnify/ENA primary metagenome ERZ504583 (study PRJEB26092, sample SAMD00036308) | human gut metagenome | host: Homo sapiens | study: EMG produced TPA metagenomics assembly of...
TCCTTCATTTTCCGAGTAACATTTCTGAGTTCCATGGCGGTCACCGGCTTCAGCATATATTCACTGACACCATACTGGATCGCCTTCTTGGCATACTCGAATTCTCCGAATCCGCTGAAGATCACGATCACGATGTCCGGATAATTATCATGGAGAAAACGGCTCAGTTCCATACCATCCATATATGGCATAAGGATATCTGTAAGCACGATATCCACCGGATGGTTCTGCACAAATTCCGCTGCTGCTTTCCCGTTATCACAGTCTCCTACCAGTTCACAGTCCATTGCTTCCAGTCAATATTCTCCCGGATCGCATCTCGAACAAGTATCTCATCATCTACCAGTAAAATACGATACATAATTTCTGTTGTCCCCCTCTGATCAGTTTCTGTTGTTTTTATTGCACATCCCCCTGACAGATCCTTCCCCCCGTCTCTGTCATTTTCATTGGTAAGATTACTGTCCTTTCTGTGAACAATAACTGTTAATTCTTTTTATATGTTAACATGTTTGGTTAAAATTTACAACGGAGTTTCTTAGTCCAAATTAAATATAAAGAAATCCCGCATCCAACATATGGGATACGGGATTTTCCTGCATATTTTTATTATTTTACGATAACGCCATCCTCATCCAGAGGTCATGCCAGTCATTTGCACCATGCCACAGGAATACCTGGCCTTTTACAAGACGGTTGCCTTTTTCCAGAGTTGCGATGGTTGCCATTTCCTCATCTGTAAGTGGATCCTCTGTGACACATTTCAGGTTGCTTGCATAGTTGTGGACAGAGAACGGAATGGAGATCTCGCCTCTCTGATGTGCCCACTTCAGAGCGATCAGAGCCGGGTGAACCCCATGTGCTTTTGCGATTGCCTGCATTTCCGGTACTTCCAGATCTGCAACATCCTCCGGGCAGATATCTCTCTCAGGTCTGCGCGGGGAACCGATCGGCATGTAACCTACCGGCTGGATGTTATGTGCTACCAGATAATCATAAAGCTCCTGCTGCTGGAAACATACGTGAAGCTCAAGCTCACAGGTTGCAGGTTTGATCTTCATAAGCGGAAGAACTGCCTCAAGCTTCGGAATGGTCATATTGGAAATACCAATGTAACGGATCTTTCCTTTTTCTACCAACGCCTCACACTGACGGTATGTATCCATAAACTCCTCCACACTGAAGGGTTTGGAATCCGGATTTCTGGAATCCACATCACATCCCGGTGCATGATAGTTCGGGAATGGCCAGTGGATGAAATACATATCCACATAATCGCACTGAAGATCCTTAATACTCTTGTCACAGGCTTCCTCTACTCTTCTGTGCATGTCATTCCATACCTTTGTCATGATAAAAAGATCCTTACGCTCTACAACACCTTCGTCGAAAGCGTCCTTAAATACCTGGCCGATCTCATGCTCGTTTCCGTAGCATGCGGCACAGTCAAACATACGGTAACCACTGCGGATCGCACCTGCAACAGCTGCGGATACATCTTCTGCGGATACACGGTCGGAACCGAATGTTCCCATTCCGACACACGGAACCTGCTCGCCGGAAGGAAGTGTCACTTTCGGCACAATTGCCGGATTGATAACTTCTGCCATCTTTACATCTCCTTTTTTATAAAAATTTTCTTATTATAAGCTTATCTTATAAACGCCTGATCTCGATCTTCGGAAGAAGAGCCTCCATATCCTCCATCACAAAGAAGCCTGTTTCCTCGCGCATGGCTGCCGCCGCTGAGATCGCACTGGCTCTTCGCAGAGTCTCTTCCAGAGAAAGTCCCTCACTTAATCCAAGGGCAAAGCCTGCGATCATGGATCTCCGCAGCCTACGGTATTTACCGCATCGATCTTCGGAACCACCGCACGGAAAATCCCTTCCTCTCCGACTGCCAGGGAACCATCTGCACCAAGCGAAACCGCCACGATCTCCACACCACCGGCATGGATGGCTTTCGCTGCTTCAATGATATCGTTGATATCGTCACAATGCTTGCCGGTCAGCATACGGATCTCATCAATGTTAGGCTTGATCAGTGTCGGTGCTGCCTTGATTCCCTCTTCCAGAAGCTTGCCGCTGGTATCCAGGATCACCGGTTTTCCGGCGTCTTTCACAATCTTCACAAGGCGCTGGTAGCACTTCCGTCAAGTCCCTTCGGCACGCTGCCGGACATTGCCACAACAGAAGCGTCTTTTACAAGCTGGCGGAATTTTTTCTCAAAGCCCTCAAAATCTGCCTCTGTCAGTGTAAATCCCGGCTCCAGGAATTCGGTCTGTACATGATTCACCTCATCCCAGATGTTGATACAGGAGCGGCTCTCCGCATCTACATGGTAAAAAGCACTCTTAATGCCAAAGGGTTTCAGGGCAGCTTCTATATAATTGCCTGCGTGACCGCCTACAAAGCCGGTGGCAACCACTTCAGCACCGTAAATGGACGCCGGCTTGGAAACATTCAGTCCCTTTCCGCCGGGAACGTAGGTACATTCACGCACACGGTTCACTTCGCCCACTTTAAAATCATCCACTACATAACGCTTGTCAATGGCAGCGTTTAAGGTTACTGTCAGGATCATATCAGTTTTCCTCATTGGAAAGAAGGATCTTTCCTTTTACAAGGCCCGGTGTCTTGAACAGCTGGAAGGCCTCCTGTGCCTGGCTCATAGGGATTTTCTTATAGATGAAGCCCGGGTCAAACTTCAGCTGGCCGGTTGCAAAATAATGCGCCGTCAGCTCCCACTCACGTCCCGGATATGGTGCACTGTAGGACATCCAGGAACCGGTAAGCTTGAACTCCTTACGGTTCATGTTCTCCCACTCCTTCGGTGTAAAGGTAAGGTTTTCATGAGGAGTACCAATGAAGCATACATGTGCCTTGTTTGCCGCAAGCTCAAATGCCATATGCATGGTGGGAACCTGTCCGGCTGTCTCAAATACGAAGCCGTAGCCCTTTCCACCTGTAATGGCCATGGCTTTTTCCATATATCCCTCTTCCTTTGTGTTGATCACTTCATCTGCGCCGAGACGCTTTGCAAGAGCAAGTCTCTCATCGCTGATATCAAAGACCACTACCTTCTTGGAGCCGAAGATCTTTGTCCACTGCATGGTGAACATACCAACTGTACCACCGCCAAGGATTGCCACATACTCGCCACCGTGGTAATCGTTCTGGAATACACCGTGGATAGCTACGGTTGCAGGCTCAAACATGGCTCCCTGCTCATATGGAACATTGTCTGCGAATGGTACTGCATTCTGCTCAGGAACCACTACATAATCTGCGTTTGCTCCCTGCTCTCTGGAACCGATGAAACTGTAATGCTTGCAGAGAGAGAAATTACCCTTCTGGCAGTCGTCACATTTCATACAGGGAAGAAGTGGTGCACCGGATACACGGTCGCCGACCTTCACCTTGGTAACACCTTCTCCCACTTCCACACATCGCCGGAAAATTCATGTCCAAGCACGATGGGATAAAAATGTACACCGTGATTTAATACACGCGGAATATCAGATCCGCAAATCCCGGAATATCTTACCTTGATCTTCACATGGCCAGGTGTTACCTGAGGTTCTTCCACTTCCTGATACTGAACATCCTCATTTGCTACTACTACTGCTGCTTTCATGATCACTTTTCCTCCTCATTTCTCATCATAGGTTCAAGAGATTTATAGAGATTTAAATAGGTTTTATAGGTTTTCTCATAAACGTCTCGGTTTTCCGGGTTCGGTTCATGTCTTCTTGTTTCCTTTACCGTAAGACGGATGGCCTCATCATAATCCTGATACATTCCAACACCAACACCTGCCAGAATCGCTGCACCAAGTGTTGTTGCCGTATCAGAGGACGGCACTACGATGGGTTTTCCTGTGATATCGGATTTGATCTGTGTCCAGAGAAGAGAATTTGCAGAGCCTCCCATTGCACGGAGAACTTCCACATCTGCTCCTGCTTCCTTTGCCACCTCAAGGTTGTGCTTCAGAGAAAGTGCTACGCCTTCCATACAGGCACGTACCATATGTCCCTTGGTCTTGGCAAATCCAGTCCGTAGAATACGCCCTTCGCATTGGGATTCCAGATCGGGGAACGCTCACCGGACATATATGGAAGAAATACCACTCCGTCACTGCCTGGTGCGACCCTTTCCGCGATCTCATTGAGCTGGTTCAGAGAAGAGCCTTTTTCCCCTGCTACAGAGCGCTCATAATCTGCAAACTCACGTTCAAACCAGCGCATGACACCACCACCTCCGGTGGTTCCTCCCTGAAGGAGCCACTGTCCCGGAACCACGTGATAGCCAAGGATCAGTCTGGATCTGCCTTGTACTCATCCATGCAGATGCTCATTCCGCCAGCCTGTCCTCCCTGCTCCTGTGTCTCACCCGGATGGATCACTCCGGCCCCCAGTGTTCCGCATGCCGCATCCAGACCACCGGCAACAACCGGTGTTCCCACAGCAAGGCCGGATTCCTCCGCCGCCTTCTCTGTAACTGTTCCCACAACATGATCACAGGCACAGATCTCAGGAAGAAATTCCATGGGAATCCCAAGCTTTCTGCACATATCCTCATCCCAGGCTGCCTTTCTCATGTCAAAGCAATGCAGGCCATAGCCTGGGAAACATCCTGGCTCATCACACCCGTCAGCTTATATGCAATGTAGCTGTTAGACTGCAGGATCTTGTGGATCCTTTGGTACACCTCCGGAAGATTTTCTTTATACCAGAGGATCTTTGCAGTTGTGTAGGACGGCTGAAGGGAATTACCGGATACTTCAAAAATCTGCTCTGCCCCGATCTCTTCATTCAATCTGTCACAGATAGACTGTGCTCTGGTATCCATCCAGATCGGAGTGTTTGTCAGTACATTTCCGTCCTTATCCATGGCAATGGCTGACCAGCTCTGGCCGTCAATACCGATGCCTGCGATCTCCTCAGGTGCTATCCCCGCTTTTTGGATGGCCTTCTTTACCGCCTGACAGACAGCACTCCACCATTCTTCCGGATTCTGTTCTGCCCAGCCCTCCTTCGGATAGTAAACCGGATAATCGCCGTTGGCCGCAGCCACAACCGTTCCCGATTTTTCAAAAACCGCAACCTTACAGGCACTGGTGCCGATATCAATACCTAATAAATATGGTTTCATTATAGCTTCTCCTTCTCGTCCAGCACACGGACGGATTTTCCCATGATGATCTCTGCGCCAAGCTTCTCCGTGATCGGTTCTGTTTCTTCACTTGCAGCCCCTTCCAGCCGTTTCAGCATGATTCCCGCCACTTCTCCGGCAATCCCCTGTGTAGCTGTGCCACAATGGTAAGCTTGGGATTGCATGCTCTGGCAAACTGCAGATTGTCAAAACCGATCATAGACAGCTGTTCCGGGATCTTAAGACCCAGCTCATTCATCCGATCACCGCCCCCATGGTCATCTCATAGTTGGTAACAAACACGGCCGTCATATCCGGATTGTCCGCAACAAGCTTCTCAATTCCCTGCACACCGCCCTGAATGGTATAATCGCCGTGATAGATCAGAGATTCCCGTACCGGTATATTTTCTTTTTCGTATGCATTGCGGTACCCCTGGAGACGTTCCTGAGCTGTGGAAATTTCCTCCGGTCCGCCAATGATCCCGATCTTACGGTGTCCTGCCTGAAAAAAACTCTCATTGCGTCCTCAGCCGCCTTCTCGTTGTCTACAAGAACACTGTCACAGGAAAGCTCCCGGATCCTGCGGTCAATGAGTACGATGGGCTTTCCGGTTTTCTGGAATTTTTTCAGATGATTGCCTTCCGCATCCACCGGCATGCTGATGATCCCGTCCACACGCTTCCGGCTTAAAAACTCCACTGCATCCAGCTCCAGTCTCTTATCGGTACGGCAGTCACAGACAATAGTCGCATATCCGTGACTCCTTAAGACATCCTCCATTCCTGTGATGATCTCCGCGCAAAAGGTATTGTTAAGCTCCGGGATCACCACGCCGATGGTCTTGGTAGCATTGGTCTTAAGCCCTCTGGCCACCTCATTGACCTCATAATGCAGCTCCTGAATGGCCTCCTCGATCTTTATTCTGTTTTTTTCTCTTACGTTTCCGCCGTTAAAATAAGAAGAAATCGTTGCGAGTCCAAGTCCGGTCCGCCTGGCAATATCTTTCATGGTTGCTGCCATACAGATCACTCCGTTTCTGTTTTTTTACAGAAGATCATTCTGCCTTTCCATCACAGCCGCAAACCTTCATACGTGCCTCAACCAGCTCCTTCACTGCCTGGATCGCTTTCTTTCCGTAGGCCTTCGGATCGATGGTGTTCTCATTCTCTGCAAAGGTCTCCTTCACTGCCCTGGAATATGCAGCACGAAGCTCTGTTGCAAAGTTAACCTTGCAGATACCACGTTTTACACAGTCGCTGACATCCTCATCACTGAGTCCGGATGCCCCGTGAAGAACAAGGGGGATATCTACGACTTCACGGATCTCGCTTAAGCGTTCCTTGTCAAGAACCGGTGTTCCCACATAGAAACCATGTGCGGTTCCGATGGCAACTGCCAGGGAAGTAACACCTGTACGCTCCACGAATTCCTTCGCCTCCTGCGGGTCGGTGTTAGTGTCTGCCTCAGCCTCAAGATCATCCTCTTTACCACCGACCTTACCGAGCTCAGCCTCACATGGGATATCCAGGGCTGCTGCCACATCCGCAACTCTCCTGGTCTCTCTGATATTATCCTCAAAATCCAGCTTGGAACCATCGATCATCACAGAAGTATAGCCTGCATGCATTGCCTGCATCGCAAGCTCAAAGCTGCTGCCGTGGTCAAGATGAAGGCATACCGGAACGGAAGCTTGGCTGCCTCTGCTGCTACGATCGCAGCGTAAGTCTCAACCGTACCATATTTAACAGTAGAAGGTGTTGTCTGGATCATAACCGGTGCTTTCAGCTCCTCAGCTGCCTGGATGATCGCCTTCACCATCTCCATATTCTCTGCGTTGAATGCTCCTACTGCATATCCGCCCTTCTGTGCCTTTAACAGCATTTCCTTCGATGTAACCAGTGGCATAATCTTCTCCTCCTTGGAATCATAATCATTGTGTTTGTTTTGTATTATTTTCTCATTTGGTTCAGAAACCGAAACGTTTCCGTTTGAGTTCATCATAGCGCTCCATACGTTTTCTGTCAACCATAAAATTTTCATCATTTACAGGAAAATATTCCCTTGAAAAGGAGACCAAATACCGTTAGATTAATTAATAAGAGTTCTAAAGCCTGTGGCCGGGCAGGTCTGTCTGATACTACCGGCGTCATAACAGTTTCGGAAATCCATGTATCCTGTTCTGATCACCTGAGCCTGATGCTGTAATTTCCGAAAATACTGTAAGTACACAATGATCTTAGGAGGATATAACTATGTTAAAAGGAATTCCAGAAATCTTATCACCAGAATTACTGAAGGTTTTATGTGAGATGGGACACAGTGACCGTCTTGTTATCGCTGACGGAAACTTCCCTGTAGAATCCATGGGAAAAAATGCCATCACCATCGTTGTGACGGACATGGCGTTCCGGAGATCCTGGATGCCATCCTGAAGCTCTTCCCGCTGGATACCTATGTAGAGCATCCGGTAAACCTGATGGAAGTAATGCCTGGCGATAATGTGGAGACACCGATCTGGGATACATATAAAGAAATCGTTTCCAAGCATGACGAGCGTGGCGAAAAAGCCGTCGGAAACATCGAGCGTTTCGCATTCTATGACGAAGCAAAAACTGCATACTGCATCATCTCCACAAGTGAGAAAGCACTTTATGCCAACATCATGCTTCAGAAAGGCGTTGTGATCAACAACGACTGATCTTTCTTTTGAACTGCCTGATATAATCATATATAATACACATATTCAACCAAAACATAAAACGCCCGGATCTGGAATGTTTCAAGCCAGATCGCGTTTTATATTTTAACACTTTTATCTCTTTGCTGCTTTTGCGGCGTATCCTCCGCAGAGTACTTTTCCACCGGAGGTTTTTATCCCTGCACGCACCGCATAGTAATACGTTGTTCCCTTTTTTGCGGTCTTATCCTCAAAGGAGGAGCTGCTGCCTCCGGAAACTGTACTGATCTTTTTCCATGAACCTTTCCGGTCTTACGGTAGATCTGATAGCAATCTGCTTTCTTCTGCGCTTTCCAGCAGATCTTCAGCCCCTGGAGGTCTTCCTGACACTGGATATCTTCTGAAGTTCCGGATAGGACAGGATATAGCTGCTTGCCTGATATCCTCCGAAACTTTTTTCCCGTCTACATTCTTATATGGCCTCACAGCATAAGCGTAGGAGGTGATTCCCTCAATCTTCGTGTCCTGCCAGGACAATACTTTGTTGTTCACGGTTCCGATCCGAACCCAGCTTTTCCCCTGGAGCTTCCGGTAGATATGATAGCCACTGGCTCCGGAAACCTTCTTCCAGGATACCCTGTTACATGGTCCGCTGACAGCTTCAGCCACTGCACGGGCCTTCCCCAGCTCCGCTTTTGCTGAGAACGGCGAAGATACGGCTCCATAAACAGTCTTCTTTCCGGAACGTACATAAGAAGCCCGGATCCGATACGTATAAGTGCTTCCTGTTTTCACTGCAGTATCCTGCCAGGTCACTACATCTGCTGTCACGGTTGCCATTTTTTTTGAATTTCCGCTTTCATCCCAGCGATAGATAGCATAACGATTGCAGCCGGGAACTGCTTTCCAGGAGATCCGTATCCTGTTAAATGCCTTGGAAACCAGTTTTACACCTGTGGTCTGACGAAGCTTCACCGTAACCTTACAGGTAGCTCGGATTCCCCTGGCATTTTTTCCGTAGCAGGTTATGGTTGCTGTTCCCGGATTTTTTGCAGTAACAACGCCGCTGCCATTTACAGCAGCCACACTGGTATCTGAGCTTTCCCAGACAATGCCGGAAGCATCCATCTCGGATCTGGTAGCTGAAGCATTCAGTGTTTTCTGATCTTTGGAATACAGACTTATCTCAGAGGAAGAAAGCTGCATCCTGGCCGCACTGCTCAGAGTCCTGGTATGCGCTTGATCCTCGGCGTTACCGATGGATTAAATTCAACCGCATCCATCCAGGTATCCTCCGCGTTATATCGCAGAAAGCTCTGACCGGATACGATAGACGGAGAAAAGCTGCACCAGCCATAACTGACCTCTGCCTCCACACAGTATTTTATATATGTGCTTCCTGCATTTGTCACCACAATAGAATACAGACTGTTCTGGCTGAGCAGAACCTCTGGGATCTGAAAGGTCATAACCCCAGCCATCGGCTGACTGCAGGAAACCGGTGTGGAATATGCCGGTGTTCCACTGGTAGGATCACTGGCATCCTTCAGATTTGTGTATACCTGCACAGTATAGGAATTATTGGCAGACATGGAGCTAAGAGTCACCTCGCCAAGCGATTCCGCTTTTCCGTTTCCTGCACTGGCACGAAAAACCGTGGACAGCTGTTCTCCCGCATACATGCGGATGGAGCCAAGCCCTGACGTTCCGTCATAAAAATAATTGTTGCTATATTTCGGTGTATTGACAGCCGTAGCCGCAACCAGCTCACTGACAGACTTATCCTCATAAGACATATAAAAATATCCGGATTTTCCCCAGCCTGTACCCCAGCTGTTCTTAACGATCCAGGCTCCGTCTCCCTTTACCTTGGAAGATGCCCGGAAATTCTTCGCAGAATAATTGTCATCCCAACCCACCACTGTAACTACATGATTCACGTTCTTGGTGCTGGTAGGATAGGAATAGGCCGCTGTACTTGCATTGTAATAGGCATTCTGTGCATTATACATCACAGTAACTGAATTATTTGCAACCAGAAGCTTCTTCATGGCATTTACGGAATAATCGGAAAAATAGGTATTTTTCAGATAAGCAGCTGCATTGTACGCCTTGGATGCCGCCGGAGTCACACCGGTTTTCTGTGTATGCGTGGAATCTGTTGCCAGAGGCACATCCCCTTCTGTTGTCATTCCGGACCAGGTGCTCAGAAACATGGAAGCCAGAAGATCATTCCGCCCTCATGATAATCTGCGTTTCCTTTATCATCTGTCCCCATATGCTTATTGACATCCCCGTAGGTATTTCCAAGCGGGTCATTCTTTCTGTTTGCAAAAAATACGCCAGATGCTCTTCCGACAGATCATAAGCCCCAAGGCCCTGGGTCAGAAACGAGGTTTCCAGAAGAGAGGCCATTCCAAATGCCCAGCACATACCGTAGCTCCTGATTCTTTACGGAAGTGACATATCCCTGATCCGCTGCATTATAATAGGACGGATAGGCCGCAGCTCTTCCCATCGGTACCTCATCCACATCATTTCCGATCTCCACGGCGGTGGAATAAGAGGTCAGATTATCAAAGGGTGCCAGCTGTTCCTGCTCCTCTTCCTCCGTAAGCGGACGGCCCTTGATATATTCGATGCCGGACTCACCACTGTCTGAGGCATCCCCGAAGCTCTCCTCACCGTCGCCAAAGGTAGCCTCCTCCTGGGAATCTGAAGACGATCCTTCTGATATTTCGGGAGTTTCTGTATCCTCCTCGGAGCTCTGCAAGGCTATATCCTCGGTATCCCCGTCGGCTGCCTCTGCAATATCCTCGGTCTGTTCATCAGGGATACCGGTGTTCTCTGTGGTATTCCCTTCTACGGTCTCCGTCGTATCCTCTGCTTCCGCCGACTGCGTCTGTGTATCTTCAGACCATTCTTCATTGAAGCCTTCCGCAGAATCACTGAAGCCTTCCACATCGGCTGCCATGACCGGAACCTGGTTGCCCGCAACTGCCACACACAGAAGAAGCGGCAGTAATTTCTTCCTGACAAGCTGTAGTCTCTTCACAAAATTCTCCACTTTTCTTATATTGATCTGGTTTATCTGTTAACGTTTCTTCAAATGATAACCCAGAATTCCGATTACTGCAAGTACTGTTGCGATCCCGATCCAGATAAACGGACTTTTATACCAGGAATTTTCTTCTTTAAAGGATGTCGCAGCTGTGCCATTGACCGGCTTAGTGACAGCTTCATCCGCAGATTTCCCACCTTCTGTTGTTCCATCCGCTGCAGGCGGTCCCTGGACCTCGCCGCTCTGAGCCTGAGAACTACCTGTGCTGGCCGTCCCTGCAGGTGGCCCCTGAACCTCACCTCTCTGAGCCTGAGATTCATCTGTGCTGGCCGTCCCTGCAGACGCTCCCTGTCCTTCGCCATTCTGAGCCTGAGAGTTGCCTGTATTGTCCGTCCCTGCAGACGTTCCCTGTCCTTCGCCATTCTGAGCCTGAGAGCTGCCTGTATTGTCCGTTCCTGCTGCTTTCCCCTGAGTCTCGCCGGCTGCGGAATTCTGCGTATCGGATGCGTCTCCCTGATTCACTGCAGAAGTCTCTTTCTCCGTGCTCCCTGCGATTCCGGCCTTCGCCAGCTCCGCATCCTTTGAGGGCCGCAGCTCCTCCAGCGGCACATAACCGTATCTGCCATTATACTCTGTATATCCCAGGTCTCACCATTCTTCTCTGTCTCCCCTTCGATATGCAGGACAGTACCATCCCTTACCGTCTTATCATTGAGCTTTTCACCTTTTCCGTCGGTGGACGGATAGATATCCACACCAACTCCACCGGAATCCACAGTCATATAATAATCTGTGGTATCCGCCGGAGCCTCCACCTTCACCACAACCGACTTGTCCGCATACACCGGAACACTCATACTCAGCACCAGCATTCCTGCCAGAAGCACACCTTTGCACCTTTTCATTGCTCTTTCCTCCCTCAAAAAATCTCACTGCCATTCTATGCATAAAATCCCCTTATATTTCTCTTTTGCCTTGGCTCCGAAATATAAGAGGATCTTATCATTAGTTATATCCAGTATCTTTTTTATGCAAGCTCCCGCTCACACATATCCAGCGCAGAAGCGATCACCGCATCCATGTCATAATATTTATATTCGCCAAGACGGCCGCCGAAGATCACCTTCGGTTCCTTCTCTGCAAGCTCCTTATACTGTCCGTAAAGCGCTCCGTTCTTCTCATCATTGACCGGATAATACGTCTCATCTCCAGGCTTCCACTCGGAACTGTATTCCCGGCTGATCACCGTTTTCGGAAGATCATTACCCTCCTCATCCTTTCCGAACTCAAACCATTTATGCTCGATGATACGGGTCCACGGAGTCTCCACATCCGTATAATTCACTGCTGCATTTCCCTGGAAATTAGGTTTATCCAGTGTTTCATTCTCAAAACGCACAGAACGATACTCCAGAGTTCCCAGCTTATAGTCAAAATACGCGTCGATGGCACCTGTGTAGATCACCTTCTCCGCCATTGCATCGTACTGCTCTTTTTTCTCCAGATAATCCTCATTCAGCCGTACCTCGATACCGTCCAGCAGATTGGCAACCATCTTCGTATAACCACCCACCGGGATTCCCTGGTACAGCGCATTGAAATAGTTATTGTCAAAAGTCAGACGCACCGGAAGCCTCTTGATGATAAAAGCAGGAAGCTCCGTACATGGACGTCCCCACTGCTTCTCTGTATAGCCCTTGATCAGCTTCTCATAAATATCCGTACCTACAAGACTGATAGCCTGTTCTTCCAGATTTGAAGGTTCCGTGATCCCTGCAGCCTGCCGCTGCTCCTCGATCTTTGCCGCAGCCTCTTCCGGAGTCACCACGCCCCACATCCTGTTAAAGGTATACATATTAAACGGAAGACTGTACAGCTCCCCGTGATAATTGGCAACCGGACTGTTGGTAAAACGATTGAAGATGGCAAACCGGGTGATATAATCCCAGACTTTCTTATTATTGGTATGGAAAATATGTGCACCGTATTTATGCACGTTGATTCCTTCCACCTTCTCTGTATATACATTTCCCGCAATATGCGGACGCTTGTCGATCACAAGCACTGACTTCCCGGCACGCTTCGCCTCCTGTGCAAAAACCGCACCGTAAAGACCGGCACCTACGATAAGATAATCGTACATTGATTTCATTCTCCCTGTTCTTTCATTGATGCTGTTATTTTAACACCGAAAAAGGGCAGCTGGCAAGAAGCACTGTAAAATCCCGGTAAATCTTATATAAGAATGTTGTCAAACAGATCTCCGCAAGCTGCAAAAATGATAAAATATCAGATATCCGCTTCTCAAACACCAAAATGTATGATACCCTGTAACTGGATCAGATAATAAACTACTCTGATCACATAAACGTAAGCGCAAAATAATTCGACGGATTGTGTTGCCCTAAAAATGAATCCATAATAATCATTAGAAAATGCAAGCATTTCACTTTATCTTCTCTTGCCAGAAATGATAGATGCGAGCATTTTACTCTATCCGATTTATGGAGGTGTGCTCATGAGAAGCAAAAGAATACCTGCCAAAGAACAATACCGTCTCATCATGGAATGCCGTCAAAGTGGATTGACAGATCATCAATGGTGTGTGGAACACGACATCAAACCGGGGACTTTTTACAACTGGGTAAAAAGGCTGCGTCAGAAAGGTTGTGTGGATTTGCCAGCGTCAACCGGACGCAGCTATCGTGCACCGGAAAGCCAGGAAGTTGTCAGAGTGGATTTTCATGATACTGACCCGCTCCCATATGAACAGCCATTCAATGTGATTCCGGTAGCTACGGAAAGAAATAACCTTTCCGTAGCAGAGCCAATGAAGCTGTCTGTAGGAAGCTTCCATCTAACAATACCAAATGGAACAGATCCTCAGCTTCTGGCTCAAACGCTCCGCATTGTGAAGGAGTTGGAATGTTAGGGGATATCACAGCCGCCGATGAAATCTATATCGTAACAGGCAGAACGGATATGCGGAAATCCATTGACGGGCTGTGTGCTATTGTAGAAGAACAACTCCATATGGATCCAAGGCGAAGCGCCCTGTATCTTTTCTGTGGAACGTTGTGACAGGATCAAAGCTTTGCTCTGGGAGTCTGACGGATTTGTGCTGCTGTATAAACGCATGGAAGTCCAGGGCAGGTTCCGCTGGCCCAGAAATCAGCTGGAAGTAAAGCAACTGACCTGGCAGCAATTCGACTGGCTCATGTCCGGTCTTGAAATCGAACAGCCAAAGGCATTCAAACCTACGCAATGATCGTGTAAAAACTCTATGCCAACCAACAAAAATGGAGAGCTTTCTACACCCTGTATCATGTCTGCAATCCCTTGTAAATACTGGATTTTCTGCTTCTTTTTCATTGCTTTTTATGGTATAATAAGAGCAATGAAAAAGGAGCAGAAGACATATGGCCGATAATTCAAAAGATTCAAAAATCCTTGCGTACAAGGACATGATCAACCAACTGAATAAGACGATTTCCGCACAGACAGAACTGATCCAGTCTTTACAAAAAACATTGGAAGCAGACCGTCTGGAAAAAGAAAACCTTCGTCAGCAGATTGAATATCTCACGAAGAAACTCTTTGGTACTTCCAGTGAAAAACGGAAAGATATCGATGGTCAGCTGAATCTTTTTGATGAAGCCGAGCAGGAGGCAGATCCGACATGGAAACAGGAACTTCCTGATGACATCACTGTTCCGGAACATAAGCGAAAAGCACGACGGACACATGCAGATCTCTTTAAAAATGTCCCTTCCTGCGACGAGATCATTTCTCTTCCGGAGGAGGAGCGAAACTGTCCAACCTGCGGAACACAGATGGAATGTATTGGGAAAGAATTCGTCCGCCATGAATTCCGGTTTACCCCTGCCAAAGGAAAGTAGTAAATATCTATCGTGAAACCTATAAATGCCCGGAGTGTGCATATCAGAGGAACACCCGGATGATCAGACATTTGTCAAAGCGCCTGTCCAGGAACCATTGATCCCAGAAAGTTATGCATCGGAATCCGTTGTAGGATGGGCAATGCACCAGAAGTACCAGAATGGCCTGCCATTAAACCGGCAGGAATCGGAATGGAAGCAGCTGGGTGTCCCATTAAGCCGGGCTACGCTTGCTAACTGGATCATTTACTGTGCCGAGAATTACCTCTGTCATGTTTATGATTATTTTCACCGTCAGTTACGGATGCGTAAATATCTGATGGCAGATGAAACCCGGGTTCAGGTACTGAATGAGCCGGAGCGCAATCCTGAAACAGATTCCTGGATGTGGCTCTTCCGCAGTGGAGAAGATGGACTTCCGCCGATCCTGCTCTATCATTACACAGAGACAAGGGCAAAGTTCCATGCGGCATCTTTCCTGCAGGGGTTCCGTGGATATCTGGAGACCGATGGATACCAGGGTTATAACGATCTGCCGGATATCAAACGCTGCTCTTGCTGGGCACATGTGAGACGTTATTTCACAGATGCCATACCGAAAGGGAAAGAGTATGATTACAGCCTTCCGGCGGTGCAGGGAGTACAATTCTGCTCCAAGCTGTTTGATTGTGAGCGGTACTCAAAAGCAAAAAATCATACTGCGGAGCAGAGAAAACAGTTCCGTCTTGAAAAGGAGAAGCCGATACTGGAGGCATTCTGGAATTGGCTGGATCAACAGCGTCCAAATAAGGGAACCCGTTTGGCGAAAGCGGTGAACTATGCCCAAAATCGGAAAGACACCCTGATGACCTATCTGGAAGACGGTCATTGCAGTTTATCCAATAATCTTAGCGAGAATGCAATCAGACCATTCACTGTTGGCCGGAAAAACTGGCTGTTCAGTGCCAGTCCGAAGGGAGCGGCCTCTAGCGCTATTGTGTATACAATGGTTGAGATGGCAAAAGCGAATGACCTGAATACCTACAAATATCTGACATACCTCTTATCACAGCGGCCAGACGCTAAAATGTCAGATGAACAGCTGGAACAGCTTGCCCCATGGAGCGAGACTGCGAAAGCGAACTGTCAAAACTAAACATAGAGTAAAACGCTTGCATCTATCATTTTGGTGCAAGTGATTCATGGGCAGCGTAGCAATATTTTGCGCTTACTGTGTTGCAGCAAATTTCATAAAAGATAGCCTTTTATTCAGAGTGGTGGAGATACAAAGGATCTATGAAGCCACGGCAACCCCGGATAACCCAGGAAGGTGCCAACCTGAGCGAGCAATCGAACAATAAGAGGATTGTTTACAGAATTTAAACAGTCCGGATTGTACGGGCTGTTTTTATGTATATAACCATTGTTTTATTACAAAAGGAGAAGATCATGGAGAAAATTTTATTTACATCTGAATCTGTAACTGAGGGTCATCCTGACAAGGTCTGCGACTCTATTTCCGATGCGATCCTTGATGCTATGATGGCACAGGATCCGATGAGCCGTGTTGCCTGCGAGACTGCTACTACAACAGGTCTTGTACTTGTTATGGGCGAGATCACAACCAAGGCTAATGTTGATATCCAGAAGATCGTTCGCGATACTATCCGTGAGATCGGATATGACAATGCGGATTATGGCTTTGATGCAGATACCTGTGCGGTTATCACATCACTTGACAAGCAGTCCACAGATATCGCTATGGGTGTTGACAAGGCTCTTGAGCAGAAAGAGGACGATATGAATGAGGACGAGCTGGATTCCATCGGTGCCGGTGACCAGGGTCTTCAGTTTGGTTATGCTTCCAATGAGACTGAGGAGTATATGCCATATGCCATCAACATGGCTCACAAGCTTGCTCAGCAGCTGACAAAGGTTCGTAAGGACGGCACTCTGAAATATTTAAGACCAGATGGAAAGACTCAGGTTACTGTTGAGTATGATGAGGCCGGCAAGCCGAAGAGAATCGATGCTGTTGTATGCTCTACACAGCATGATCCGGATGTAACTCAGGAGCAGATCCATGAGGATATTAAGAAGTATGTTTTTGATGCGATCATTCCGGCTGATATGGTTGATGCGGATACGAAGTATTTCATCAATCCGACAGGTCGTTTTGTTATCGGCGGACCTCACGGTGACAGTGGTCTGACAGGTCGTAAGATCATCGTTGATACCTACGGCGGAACAGGACGTCACGGCGGCGGTGCTTTCTCCGGTAAGGACTGCACAAAGGTTGACCGTTCTGCTGCTTATGCTGCACGTTATGTTGCAAAGAACATTGTTGCAGCTGGTCTTGCTGACAAGTGTGAGATCCAGCTTTCCTATGCGATTGGTGTTGCTCATCCGACTTCTGTCAGTGTGAATACCTTCGGAACAGGTAAGCTTTCTGAGACTAAGCTTGTTGAGATCGTTCGTGAGAATTTTGATCTTCGTCCGGCTGGTATCATCAAGATGCTTGACCTTCGCCGTCCGATCTACAAGCAGACTGCTGCTTATGGTCATTTCGGCCGTACAGATGTTGATCTTCCATGGGAGCATCTGGACAAGGTTGAGACTCTGAAGAAGTATCTGTAAGAGAGTCAAAAAAAATATTTATATATCCTTTTGGCAGGAATATTGATTTTAAGAAATGCATATGATATAATGCCATTAGGCAAAAGAGATAGTAATAGTTCCAAAAGAACAAAGAGTGAAGCCCCCGGTAGTGCCAATACCGGGGGCTTCTTCTAATTTTTTATAGTGGACAAGAAACCACTAGGTTAGCGTTGTCCTACTTGTTGCCGTCTAGCCATTTGCAAACGTAATAGGCAGTTATGTTTGCCATGCAGGAAACAAGAAAAGAGATAATAATTTCCAAAAGAACTCACCTCCTCCCGTTGCCGGGTATCGGGTGGACAACAAAAATATGATAGCATAGTTTAGAACAAAATGGAATAATACTGATGCTGGAAGATGGGGTTTTTTATAGAAAATTTAGAGATAGGGAATATAGTTTATGTTATAATACGTGTATGTGAATGTGTGAATTTATAAAGGACGGAGATACAGATGAAGTTAAAAACACGTATTATTGTGGGCTTCGTTGCGATCATCCTGCTGCCGCTGCTTCTTTTTTCCGCAAGTCTGTACGGGTTCAGCCAGACGCAGGCGAAGCATGTGCAGGAGAGCAGCAGCCAGGCTTCGGATTCCAGCCAGATGGTCTATGATATTTCGCTGCCGCAGTCTTCCAGCAGCCAGGTGAAGCTGATGGCCAAGGATATGATCCTGACCGCAACGATCATCCTTGTTTTTACCGCATTGTCCGTGGGGCTGTGGATCTACAGGAGTATTGCGGTTCCGCTGGTGAAGCTTAAGAAGGCTACCAAGAACATCAAGGAGGGGAATCTGGATTTTGTGCTGGAGGTTGAGGGGAATGATGAATTTTCCCAGCTTTGCCAGGATTTTGAGGAGATGCGTAAGCGTCTGAAGGAGTCCACGGAAGAGAAGATCCTGATGGATAAGGAGAATAAGGAGCTGATCAGCAATATTTCCCATGATCTGAAGACGCCGATCACTGCGGTGAAGGGTTATGTGGAGGGGATCATGATGGTGTGGCGGATACGCCGGAGAAGATGGACCGGTATGTGCGTACCATTTATAATAAGACCAATGAGATGGATCATCTGATCAATGAGCTGACCTTTTATTCCAAGATCGATACCAACCGTATTCCGTATACGTTCAGCAAGCTGAATGTGGAGGATTATTTTTCGGATTGTGCGGAGGAGCTTGGGCTTGAGATGGAGACCAGGGGGATCGAGCTTGTGTATGCCAATTATGTGGAGAAGGGTGTGCAGGTTATTGCGGATGGTGAGCAGATCCGCCGTGTGATCCATAATATCGTGAGTAATGCCATTAAGTATATGGAGAAGCAAGGGGGATTATCCAGCTTCGTGTGAAGGATGTGGGTGATTTTATCCAGGTGGAGATCGAGGATAACGGCAAGGGTATTGCCGCCAAGGATCTGCCGTATATTTTTGACCGTTTTTACCGTACCGATGTTTCCAGAAATTCTTCCAAGGGAGGAAGCGGTATCGGACTTTCCATCGTAAAGAAGATCATGGAGGATCATGGTGGAAAGGTCTGGGCCACAAGCCGGCTGGGAATCGGAACGATCATGTATTTTGTTCTCAGAAAATATCAGGAGGTACCGATGAATGAGTAGGATTTTGATCATAGAGGATGAGGAAGCGATCGCGGATCTGGAGAAGGATTATCTGGAGCTTTCGGGTTTTGAAGTGGAGATCGAGAACCGTGGTGATACGGGGCTTGTACGTGCTATGAAGGAGGAGTTTGATCTGATCATCCTGGATCTGATGCTTCCGGAGGTGGATGGCTTTGATATCTGCCGGCAGGTCCGTGAGGAGAAGAATACGCCGATCATTATGGTTTCTGCCAAGAAGGATGATATCGATAAGATCCGCGGACTGGGTCTTGGTGCGGATGATTATATGACCAAGCCGTTCAGCCAAGTGAGCTGGTTGCACGTGTGAAGGCGCATATGGAGCGTTATAACCGGCTGGTTGGTTCCAATGTGCATAAGAATGATGTGATCGAGATCCGTGGTATTAAGATTGATAAGACGGCCAGGCGTGTGTGGTCAATGGTGAGGAGACGACGTTTACTACCAAGGAGTTTGATCTTCTGACTTTTCTGGCTGAGAATCCGAACAGGTTTTTACAAAGGAGGAGCTTTTCCGGGAGATCTGGGATATGGAGTCTGTGGGTGATATCGCTACGGTTACGGTGCATATCAAGAAGATCCGTGAAAAGATCGAGTTTAATACGGCCAAGCCTCAGTATATTGAGACGATCTGGGGTGTGGGGTATCGGTTTAAGGTGTGAGCCTGTGGGGAAGGCTTCGGATGGAGCTACTGCAGGTGTATGAGTGCAGATCGGAATGATGGTGTATGATCTGTCGGGTGCTTTTGAGAGGAGTGGAGATATGCCGCTGTTGAGGGAAAGAATTTATACGATAGAGGATATTTATGCTTTGCCGGAGGGTGAAAGAGCGGAACTGATCGATGGACATATTTATTATATGGCGCCGCCGAATACGATGCATCAGAGGATCTCAAGTATCTTGTCCAGAAAGATAGGTAACTATATAGATTCTAACAAGGGGAAATGTGAGGTGTTTGCCGCACCGTTTGCGGTGTATCTGGATGAGAAGACGAATACTTATGTGGAACCGGATGTTTCTGTTATCTGTGATCCGGATAAGCTGGATGACAGGGGATGTAAGGGGGCTCCGGACTGGATCATCGAGATCGTTTCTCCGGCGAGCAGGCGTATGGATTATTATACCAAGCTGTTTAAATACAGGACTGCCGGTGTGAGAGAGTACTGGATCGTGGATCCTGTGAAGAAGCTGGTAATGGTGTATGATTTTGAAAATGAGGATACGGAGCAGTATACATTTCAGGATTCGATCAAGGTGGGGATCTATGAGGAGCTGAGGATCGATTTTGCTGAGATGTGATAAAAATGGAGGGGAATATCGTCTGGTGATAGCCCCTCCTTGTTTTTAGGATGAAAAGGACGAATTATGGAAGACAGATTATACAAGAAACTGGAAGCGTACGGTAAGAGTGATTTTTATCCGTTTCATATGCCGGGGCATAAGAGGAATCCGCTGGCTGTGGAGGGGGATTTTCCGGTGGAGAGGGATATTACGGAGATTGACGGGTTTGATAACCTGCATCATGCTGAGGATATTTTGAAAAGGGCCCAGGAGGATGTCGCACGGCTTTATGGTGTGCCGGAGAGTTTTTACAGTATTAATGGAAGCTCCGGGGCGATCCTGGCGGCGGTGTCTGCGGCTGTGGATAAGGGGGGACAGATCCTGGTGGCAAGGAACTGCCATAAGGCGGTTTACCATGCGATTTATCTGCGGGAGCTGAGTGCCACGTATATTTATCCACATGAAGATCCGAAATTGGGGATAAACGGAGGGATTTCACCCGGCCGTGTGGAAATGTATCTGGCGGAAAATCCGGAGATCCAGGCGGTGCTGATCACTTCACCGACTTATGACGGCATCGTGTCGGATGTGGCGAGGATCGCGGAGATCGCGCATCGCTATGGTGTGCCGCTGATCGTGGATGAGGCTCACGGGGCGCATTTTCGGTTTTCGGATTATTTTCCGGTGTCTGCGGCGCAGCTTGGTGCGGATGTGGTGATCAACAGTGTGCATAAGACGCTGCCCTGTCTGACCCAGACGGGGGTGATCCACCTGTGCAGTGATCGTGTGAGCCGGGAAAAACTGAAGCGTTTTCTGGGAATCTATCAGAGCAGCAGTCCTTCTTATATTCTTATGAGCAGCATTGATGCGTGCATGGATAAGCTGGAGCGTGAGGGGGATGAGATGTTCCGTGTGTTTACGGAGAATCTGGAAAAAGCACGCAGGCGTCTTTCTGAGTGTAAGTATATCCGGCTGGTGACGCCGCAGGCCTGTGAGTGCCAGAGAGTTTTTGATTTTGACAGATCCAAGATATTGCTTTCTACTGTGAACAGTTCGCTGAACGGCCGGGAGCTGCATCAGATTCTCCGGAGGGAGTTTCATCTGGAAATGGAGATGGAGGCGGAGAATTATGTGCTGGCGCTGGCGGCTGTAGGTGATACTGCGGAGGGCTTTGAGCGGCTTTGTGATGCTATTGAAGAGATCGACCGCCGTGAATCGTTAAAATACAGAGAAGCGGCTGTGGAGAAGGAGCCTTTGAAAAACGGAAAAATGAAGCAGATCATGCGGATCTCTCAGGCTATGGATGCGGAGAGTGAGCGGTGTCCGCTGGATGAGTGTATCGGACGGACGTCCGGGGAGTTTGCGTATCTTTATCCGCCGGGGATCCCGCTGATCGTTCCGGGGGAACAGATTTCTGGACATTTCGTAAAAAATGTGAGAAGATACCTGGAACAGGGCTTTGAGGTCCAGGGCCTGAGTGACCAGACCAGTGAGACGGTGTGTGTTGTGAGAAATGAGATGTGAGGTGCGTGGCAGCAGACGGATCTGTGTATTACGGATCAGAGCGTGTATAGTAACGCATATGCAGCAGAGGAGACATATGGGAAAGATTTTTTACATTATGGGAAAAAGCTCTTCCGGTAAGGACAGTATTTACAGACAGCTGGAGGGGAATCAGGAGCTGGGGCTTAAGCGGCTTGTGATCTATACTACCCGTCCGATCCGGGATGGAGAGGAGAACGGAAGAGAATATTTTTTTGCAGATGAGAATAAACTGAAGGAGTTCCGAAGAAACGGGAAGCTGATCGAGCGCGTACTTATCAGACAGTTTACGGGCCGTGGACATATTTTACTGCGGATGACGGGCAGGTGTCTGTGGGTAATGACAGCTATCTGGGGATCGGTACACTGGAGTCTTTTGTGAGGCTCCGGGAGTATTACGGCAATGAAGTGATGTGGCCTATTTATATAGAGGTGGAAGACGGAGAGCGTCTGGAGCGTGCGCTTGCCAGGGAGAAGACCCAGGAGGTGCCGAAGTACGAGGAGATGTGCAGGCGTTTTCTTGCAGACCAGAATGATTTTTCCGAGGAAAATATTCTTAAAGCAGGTATATGGAAGCGTTTTGAGAATCATAATCTGGATGAATGTGTGAAGGAGATCGTAAATTATATAAAATCTGTACAATAAGGAAAAATAGTTTTTTTTATACAGAAGATTATGTTATAATTAGTTGAAAGATGTCCGCCGGGTATAACGGAGGGCACAAAAGGCAGAAAGAGGTGATTCTTATGGCAGGATTTCATGACATCATCGGCCATGACGATATATCAGGCATTTGAAGAATGCGATAGAGACAGGGAAGGTATCCCACTCTTATATTTTTACAGGGGAACCGGGATCCGGCAAGAAGCTTCTTGCGGGGACTTTTGCGGCAGCGCTGCAGTGCGAATCGGGAGAGTCTGAACCGTGTATGACTTGTGATTCCTGTAAGAAGGTGATCGGCAAGAATCATCCGGATATCATTACAGTAACTCATGAGAAGCCTGGAAGCATCAGCATTGACGAGGTGCGTGACCAGGTTGTGCGTGATGTGGATATCAAGCCGTACTGCAGTCCGTATAAGATCTATATCATTCCGGATGCGGAGATGATGACGGTGCAGGCGCAGAATGCCATTTTGAAAACTATCGAGGAACCGCCGGAATATGCGGTGATCATGCTGCTGACAAGCAATATCGACAGTCTTCTTCCTACGATCCGTTCCAGATGTGTGCGTCTGGATCTGAAGGTGGTGGATGACAGTCTTGTGAAGGAATATCTGATGGAGCATCTTCAGGTGCCGGATTATCAGGCTGAGATCGATGCGTCTTATGCGCAGGGCAGTATCGGCAAGGCGAAGGAGGCTGCGACTTCTCAGGAGTTTGCGGATATGACTGCCAATGCCCTGAAGATTTTGAAATATGCAATTCCATGGAGGTTTATGAGCTGACAGAGGCGATCAAGACTTTGACTGCTGATAAGAATAATATCAATGATTATCTGGATATTTTCCAGTTCTGGTTCCGCGATGTTCTGATGTTTAAGGCAACAAGGGAAATTGACAACCTGGTTTTTAAACAGGAGATTAATTTTATCAGAGAGCAGGCCAGCGAGCGTTCTTATGAGAATATCGAAAAAATCCTTGAGGCACTGGAGAAGACGAAGGTGCGTCTCCGTGCCAATGTTAATCTCGAACTTGCCCTGGAGCTCCTGTTCCTGACAATTAGGGAGAAATAGAATGGAAAAGGTAGTTGGAGTCAGATTTCGTAACGTTGGTAAGATTTATTATTTTAATCCTAAGAATTATAAGGTGAAGGTCGGCGATCATGTGATCGTGGAGACTGCCCGTGGTGTGGAGTATGGCCGTGTTGTCCTGAAGCCGCGCAGCGTGAAGGAGGACGAGGTAGTCCATCCGCTGAAGGAGGTTCTCCGTGTTGCAACGAAGGAGGACGAGGACCATGAGCTGAGAACCGCCAGAAGGAGAAAGAGGCTTTTAAGATCTGCAAGAAGAAGATCCGTGAGCATGGGCTTGATATGAAGCTGATCGATGCGGAGTATACCTTTGATAATAACAAGGTGCTGTTTTATTTTACAGCGGATGGCCGTATTGATTTCCGGCAGCTGGTTAAGGATCTGGCGTCTGTGTTTAAGACCAGGATCGAGCTTCGTCAGATCGGTGTCCGTGATGAGACGAAGATCCTTGGCGGTATTGGTATCTGTGGAAGGACGCTTTGCTGTCATACGTATCTTTCGGAGTTTGCGCCGGTTTCCATCAAGATGGCGAAGGAGCAGAATCTTTCTCTGAACCAGACGAAGATTTCTGGTGTCTGTGGTCGTCTGATGTGCTGTCTGAAGAATGAGCAGGAGACTTATGAGGAGCTGAACCGGAATCTTCCGGGTATCGGTGATATGGTAACGACGCCGCAGGGTGTTTCGGGTACGGTCCAGAGTGTGAATGTTCTCAGGCAGATGGTTAAGATCGTGGTTGAGGTGAATGACGAGAAGGAGATCCAGGAGTTTCCGGTCCGTGATCTGAGGTTCCGCCCTAAGAGAAAAAAGGGTAAGGGTGGTTCTGCTGACCACGAGGAGAAAGAGGTTAAAAAGGGAGATTCGAAGCCGAATGAGAAGTGATCTGGTTTATTGCGGTGAGCGTGTGGATGATCTTCAGAATGGGTTGTTTGTGATCCAGGATCCGAAGAAGTTTTGCTTTGGGATGGATGCGGTTCTGTTGTCTGGTTTTGCCCGGGTGAAGAGGGGTGAGGTTGCGCTGGATATGGGGACCGGTACGGGGATCATTCCGATCTTGCTTTCTGATCGTACGGATGGGGAGCATTTCACGGGGCTGGAGATCCAGCATGAGTGTGCGGAGATGGCTGACCGTAGTGTGAGGTATAATGGTCTTGAGGACAGGGTTCGGATCGTTGAGGGTGATATCAGGGAGGCTGCCGGGATTTTTGGGGCGGCTTCTTTTGATGTGGTGACGTGTAATCCGCCGTATATGATCGGGCAGCATGGGTTGACGAATCCGCATCTTCCGAAGGCGATCGCGAGGCATGAGATTTTGTGTTCGTTTGATGATGTGGCTTGTCAGGCTGCCCGGGTCCTGAAGGATCGGGGGCGGTTTTTTCTGGTGCACAGGCCGTTTCGGCTGGTGGAGCTGATGGCGACTTTGACGAAGTATAAGCTGGAGCCTAAGAGGATGCAGCTGGTGTATCCTTTTATTGATAAGGAGCCGAATATGGTGTTGATCGAGGCTTGTAAGGGCGGGAATTCCAGGATCCGGGTTGAGCGGCCGCTGGTGGTTTATGAGCGGCCTGGGGTTTATACGGAGGATGTTTTGGAGTTGTATCGGATGGTGTGAATGTTGTGATGTTGTGGCTTAGGGTGGCTGCCCCGGTTGTGAGAGATTGGGGTGGCTGCTCGGGAGGTTTTGGGCCATCGGCGCTGCGCTGGATGGCTGGGAGGTAGTGGTGGCTGTGGTACTTCGGTTGGTGAAGGGACGGCGAGGGAGGCAGGCTGCTGGTGGTGACGTTAGCGGAGCCCCCGTCAGCGAGGTGAGGATAGCTGCTGCCACCGAGCGCACTGTTTGAGCGAAGCGAGTTTGCGCGAATGGCAGCAAACCGGCGCCGCAGCCGAGCAGGGGGCGCAGCGTGTCACCACCAGCAGCCTGCCTCCCCTCGCCTGAGATTCAAAGCGAGAGATCGCAACGCATAGTGCGCTGAGTATCGAAGAATACAGACACCTTGCCAGAAGTGAATCACTGAGAAAGTGAAGAAATAAAACAACATCGGCACAGCGTAGTGCGCTGAGTATCGAAGAATACAGACACCTTGCCAGAAGTGAATCACTGAGAAAGTGAAGAAATAAAACAACATCGGCACAGCGTAGTGCGCTGAATACCGAAGCATACAGACACAAGTCAACAAATAAGAACAACGAATCCCTTGCACTACTTAAAAAAAGCCCAAGGGGTGTGCAGAGGGGGCGCGGCTTTGCGGCCCCTTTGCGGTTTTCAAAGTTCCCAAACTTAAACAACCCCCCGCGGTCAAGCGGAATAACCCCCACGGTCAAGCGGAATATCCCCCGCGGTCAAGCGAAACAACTCCCCCACGGCCAAGTGGAAAAAACTCCCCGCGGTCAAGCGAGAAAAGAGGAAAATATGAAACAAAACGGAAAACTATACTTATGCGCCACCCCCATAGGAAACCTCGAAGACATCACCCTTCGAGTACTAAGAACCCTTCGGGAAGTGGACTTAATCGCTGCGGAGGATACCCGCAACAGCATAAAACTTCTGAATCATTTTGATATAAAAACCCCCATGACCAGCTACCACGAATACAATAAGATCGATAAGGGCCATGTCCTCGTGGAAAAGCTGCTGGCGGGTACAAACATTGCGTTGATCACAGATGCAGGTACTCCGGGTATCTCAGACCCCGGGGAGGAGCTTGCCGCCATGTGTTATGAAGCCGGAATTGAAGTGACTTCACTTCCGGGTCCTGCTGCCTGTATCACTGCTCTGACTTTGTCAGGCCTGCATACCAGGCGTTTTGCTTTCGAGGCTTTTCTTCCGGCGGATAAGAAAGAACGAAAAACGATCCTGGAGGAGCTTTCCTGTGAAACCAGGACTATTATCCTGTATGAGGCACCTCACAGGCTTGTACGGACTCTTGGTGAGCTCAGAGAGGCGCTTGGCAACCGCCGGATGATCTTTGCAGAGAGCTGACCAAGAAGCATGAGACGGCATTCCGGACTACGATCGATGATCTGATGGATTTTTATAAAGATGAGAAGCCGCTGGGTGAGTGTGTTCTTGTGATCGAGGGCAGGAGCCGCAGTGAGATGGAGGCGGAGAAGCGTGCTTCCTGGGAGGAGATTTCCATTGCGGAGCATGTGGCGATGTATGAGCAGCAGGGGAATTCCAGGAAGGATGCCATGAAGCTTGCTGCCAAGATCGTGGTGTTTCCAAGCGGGATATTTATAAGGCGCTTCTGGATGGAGAAGATTCTGCTGAATGATCAGGTGTAATTGTGGTACGGATCGTAGGTAACGTGATCGTGGATGATTGAATAAGCTGCATACTGTGACCAAGGATTTTTGGGAACGTATGTGGCTTTTTTTTGTGGTAATAAAAAGTACTGTGCGGATTTTGTCGAAATGATTTGCTTGCAGTATAGACCATATTGTGCTGTATTTTGAGATTGCATTTAATAAGATACTTTTTTTGCCTGTATTTCCTATGATTTTGCGTGGAAATACAGGCTTTTTTTGTGCTATAATAAACTCTGTATTCGTATGTAAAAAATATTTATTTTACAGGTATAAATGACACTTCCGGAGCGGGTTTGAGAATTGCTTTCTGCAAAATGAAAATACAGTATTTCCTGAAATTAAAAGATCAGTTTATCTTGTTCAGGATTTGATGTAATGATTTCTGAAGCTGCTATGGTTCTGCAGAAATGAATTTTCAAACAACGTCCGGACGACAAGAACAGGAGGAATGACATGGGCGCAGAGAATACAGAATACGGCGCGGATCAGATCCAGATCCTGGAAGGACTGGAAGCCGTACGTAAGAGGCCTGGAATGTATATCGGAAGTACCTCCAGCCGTGGACTTCATCATCTCGTATATGAGATCGTGGATAACGCAGTCGATGAAGCACTGGCTGGTTTTTGTACGGAGATCCATGTAGATATCAATCCGGATAATTCCATTACAGTTACAGATAATGGTCGTGGTATTCCGGTTGGCATCAATCATAAGGCAGGTATTCCGGCAGTTGAGGTTGTATTTACCATTCTTCACGCAGGCGGTAAGTTCGGCGGTGGAGGATATAAGGTTTCCGGTGGTCTTCACGGTGTTGGTGCATCTGTTGTAAATGCACTTTCCGAATGGCTGGAGGTTACCATCTACCGAGAGGGTAAGGAATACAAACAGAGATATGAGCGTGGCAAGACTATGTACCCGCTGAAGGTGGTAGGTGACTGTGATCCGGGGCTTTCAGGAACGAAGGTTTATTTCCTTCCGGACAAGGAGATCTTTGAGGAGACTGTTTATGATTATGATATACTGAAACAGAGACTTCGTGAGATGGCTTTCCTGACTAAGGGTCTTCGTATCGTTCTGGAGGATAAGAGAGAGGGACAGGAGCGCGAGAAGGTATTCCACTATGAGGGTGGTATCCGTGAGTTTGTAAGCTACCTGAACAGAAGCAAGGAGGCTCTTTACCCGGAGATCATTTACTGTGAGGGTGAGAAGGACGGCGTGTCTGTAGAGGTTGCGCTGCAGCATAATGACTCCTATACAGAGAACACCTATGGCTTTGTAAACAATATCAATACACCGGAGGGCGGTACACACATTACCGGTTCCGTAATGCAATCACCAATACATTTAATGATTATGCACGTAAGAACAAGCTTCTCAAGGACAGTGAGCCGAACTTAAGCGGTGATGATATCCGTGAGGGCCTGACTGCGATCGTCAGTGTTAAGATCGAGAATCCGCAGTTTGAGGGTCAGACCAAGCAGAAGCTTGGAAACAGTGAGGCAAGAGGTGCGGTAGACAGTGTCGTAAGTAAACAGCTGGAGATTTTCCTGGAGCAGAATCCTGCAGTTGCCAAGCTACCGTTGAGAAATCTGTTCTTGCACAGAGAGCCAGAGAGGCAGCCAGAAAGGCACGTGACCTTACAAGAAGAAAATCCGCACTGGACAGCATGTCGCTTCCGGGAAAGCTTGCAGACTGTTCTGACAAGAATCCGGAGAACTGTGAGATCTATATCGTAGAGGGAGATTCCGCGGGCGGTTCTGCCAAGACAGCGAGAAACCGTGCCACACAGGCGATCCTTCCGCTGCGTGGTAAGATCCTGAATGTTGAGAAGGCACGTCTGGATAAGATTTACGGAAACAAAGAGATCAAGGCAATGATCACTGCCTTCGGAACCGGAATCCATGAGGATTTTGATATTTCCAAGCTTCGTTATCACAAGATCATCATTATGACCGATGCCGATGTTGACGGTGCACATATCGCAACACTGCTTCTGACCTTCCTGTATCGTTTCATGCCGGAGCTGATCAAGCAGGGATATGTATACCTGGCGCAGCCTCCTCTCTATAAAGTGGAGAAGAACAAAAAGGTATGGTATGCATATGACGATGATGAGCTGAACAATATCCTTACCGAGATCGGACGTGACGGAAACAATAAGATCCAGCGTTATAAAGGTCTGGGTGAGATGGATGCCGAGCAGCTCTGGGAGACTACTATGGACTGAGAAGAGAATCCTTCTCCGTGTGACCATGGACGAAGCTGCCACATCTGAGATCGATCTGACATTTACCACTCTTATGGGAGACAAGGTAGAGCCAAGACGTGAATTTATCGAAGAAAATGCAAGATTCGTTAAGAATCTTGATATCTAGGAGAATAAAGAAGAATGGAAGATAATATTTTTGACAAAGTCCACGAAGTGGATCTGGAAAAAACGATGAAGGAATCTTACATCGACTATGCATGAGTGTTATCGCCTCACGAGCTTTGCCTGATGTAAGAGACGGTCTGAAGCCGGTACAGCGCCGAGTTCTGTACTCTATGATCGAGCTGAATAATGGTCCTGACAAGCCACACAGAAAATGTGCGCGTATTGTCGGTGATACCATGGGTAAATATCATCCGCACGGTGACAGCTCCATCTATGGTGCGCTGGTCAATATGGCTCAGGAATGGTCCACAAGATATCCGCTGGTTGACGGACATGGAACTTGGTTCCGTGGATGGTGACGGTGCGGCTGCCATGCGATATACAGAGGCACGTCTCAGCAAGATATCCATGGAGATGCTTGCTGACATCAACAAGGATACGTTGATTTTCAGCCGAACTTTGATGAAACAGAGCGTGAGCCGGTTGTGCTTCCGGCACGTTTTCCGAACCTTTTGGTAAACGGTACTACAGGTATTGCGGTAGGTATGGCAACCAATATTCCGCCGCATAACCTTCGTGAAACTATCAATGCAGTTGTTAAGATCATTGACAACATTGTAGAAGAAGACAGAGAAACAGCTATGGAGGAGCTTCTTGAGATCGTAAAGGGACCGGACTTCCCTACAGGAGCGACCATCCTCGGAACGAGAGGAATCGAGGAAGCTACCGTACCGGACGTGGCAAGATCCGTGTCCGTGCGGTGACGAATATCGAGACTTTGCCAAACGGTAAATCTCGTATCGTGGTTACCGAGCTCCCGTACCTTGTAAACAAGGCACGTCTGATCGAGAAGATCGCAGAGCTTGTCCGTGACAAAAAGATCGACGGGATCACAGACCTGAACGACCATTCCAGCCGTGAGGGTATGCGAATCTGTATTGATCTTCGTAAGGATGCCAATGCCAACGTGATTCTGAATCTGCTTTACAAGCATACACAGCTGCAGGATACTTTTGGTGTGATCATGCTTTCTCTTGTTCCAAATCATGGAAGTATGGAACCGAAGGTTCTGAACCTGAAAGAGATGCTGGAGTACTATCTGGAGCATCAGGAGAATGTAGTTCGCAGAAGAACACAGTATGATCTTAATAAGGCACAGGAGAGAGCCCATATTTTGGAAGGTCTTCTGAAGGCACTTGATAATATTGATGAAGTGATCCGCATCATCCGTGGTTCCCGCAACGTACAGATCGCCAAGCAGGAGCTGATCGACCGTTTTGAGCTGACAGATGTGCAGGCACAGGCGATCGTGGATATGCGTCTCCGTGCATTGACAGGTCTGGAAAGAGAGAAGCTGGAGGCTGAGTATGCAGAGCTTATGGAGAAAATCCGCAAGTTCCAGGCAATCCTGCTGACCGCAAGCTCCTTCTCCGGGTGATCCGTGAGGAGATCCTTGCCATTGCAGAGAAATACGGCGATGACAGAAAGACTTCCATCGGATACGATGTATATGATATCTCTACAGAGGATCTGATCCCGAGAGAAAATACAGTGATCGCAATGACAAAGCTTGGTTATATCAAGCGTATGACCGTTGACAACTTCCGCAGCCAGAACCGTGGTGGCAGAGGAATCAAGGGTATGCAGACGATTGAGGATGACTATATCGAAGAGCTTCTGATGACGACGACGCACCATTATCTCATGTTCTTTACTAATACAGGACGTGTATACAGACTGAAGGCATATGAGATCCCGGAGGCCGGTCGTACAGCTAGAGGAACTGCGATCATCAATCTTTTGCAGCTTGCACCGGGAGAAAAGATCACAGCTGTGATCCCGCTTCGTAAATATGAAGAGGGTCATTATCTGATGATGGCCACCAAGAAAGGCCTTGTGAAGAAACTCCGATCAAGGATTACGAGAATGTCCGTAAGACAGGTCTTACAGCAATCGTTCTTCGTGATGATGACGAGCTGATCGAGGTTAAGGCTACTGATAATAATAAAGATATTATTCTTGTGACCAGGGACGGACAGTGTATCCGCTTTAAGGAAACGGATGTCCGCAGCACAGGCCGTGCGTCCATGGGAGTAAGAGGTATGAATCTTACTGACGGTGATGAAGTTGTTGCCATGCAGCTGAACACTCAGGGAGATTATCTGCTTGTAGTTTCCGAGAACGGAATGGGCAAACGTACAGCTATGAGTGAGTTCGTTGTCCAGAACCGTGGCGGTAAGGGTGTGAAGTGCTACAAGATCACCGAGAAGACCGGAAATGTTGTTGGCGCCAAGGCTGTCAACGAAGAGAACGAGATCATGATGATCACTACAGAGGGTATCATTATCCGTCTGCAGTGTGCGGATATCTCTGTTCTTGGAAGGATCACCTCCGGTGTGAAGATGATCAATCTTACAGAGGGTGTAACCGTTGCAAGTATCGCCAAGGTAAGAGATAAAGATCCGGAAGCAGATACAACTACCGAAAAAGCTGACGGAGAAACCGGCAATAACGAAGAAGGCTCTGCAGAGGAAGCTGTCACAGGCAGCGAAGAGGAATAAGTCGAGGATAAGTCATGACGACGACAAAGAAAAAACGCAGAAAAAAATCAGTAAAGAAGCTGAAATACTCTAATAAAAAACTGAATTTTGTCCATATTGCGACACTGGCGGGGATCATTTTGATCCTGCTGGTGATCGTTCTGGCGGCCAGAGGTTGCGGAAAGATCAGCCACAGAACTCCGGAGGGGGTTGTGGAAGGCTACATCAAAGCGGCAGCAGCAGGCAAGAATAAAAAGATGCAGAGCTGTTACAGTGCGGATAAGTTATCGGATGAGGCGAAAACAGAGATTTCCTCCACGATAAAATATTTTCAGGCCCATGGAGTAAAGGATGTAAATATCGACAGCTGTGGCTCCATTTCTGAAAACAAAAATTATTCTTATGTTTATATCCGCTATAATCTTGTTCTGGAGAACGAGCAGGAATATCCATGTATCAGTACCTATCTTGTAAAGGTCCAGGACAAAAGTATTATCTGTATGCGCCTTCTGAGATTTCAGATAAGATCAGCCAGCAGGCTGCCAAGGATTATCAGAAATTTATGACTACGAAAACCTATACAGATTATACAAAGGCTTATGAGGTTTTTCTGAAAAAGAATCCGGGATACGAGGATAAGATCGCAGGGAAACTGAACGGATAAAGCAGAGGCGGGAGGATGTAAGAATGAAGCGGATTTTGCTGATGGTGCTCAGAAATATAGTCTTTGTTCCTTACTGGTGGATCAAGCTTTGCTGGTATGCAGCGCATACAGATGATTATCCGGAAGAGAAGAAATACGCATTCCTGAGACTGATAGATGAGCATGCCATTGAAGGCGGAAATATCCATATTGATGTGCATGGAGCTGAAAATATCCCAAAAGAAAAGGGATTTATGTTTTTTCCGAATCACCAGGGACTGTTTGATGTGCTGGCGATCATCCGGGCATGCCCGGTTCCTTTTTCGGTAGTTGCCAAGAAGGAAGTTGGAGAGATTCCTTTTCTGAAGCAGGTTTTTGCCTGTATGAAAGCCTTTATCATTGACAGGGAAGACCTGAAGCAGTCCATGCAGGTCATTGTCAATGTAATACGGGAAGTGAAGGCTGGTCGTAATTATCTGATCTTTCCGGAGGGAACCAGAAGTAAAAACGGAAATCATCCGGGGCCGTTCAAGGGCGGCAGCTTCAAGACTGCCACCAAGACGAAATGCCCGATCGTTCCGGTTGCACTGATCGATTCCTTTAAGGCTTTTGATACCGGCTCTACAGAGAGGATCACCGTACAGGTGCATATCCTTCCTCCGATGTATTATGAGGAATACAAAGATATGCATACCACAGAGCTCGCAGAAGAAGTGAAGAGACGGATCGAAAAGGTGATCGAAGAGAATATTATGTAAAAAAGAAAAGACTTTGATGAAGTTGGAATAAAAACATCATCAAGGTCTTTTTTTTTGTTGTATGTTTTATATAAAAACGAAACGTTTTATTTGTGAATTGTTGGGCATATACAACCAAAAGGTTTGATGATAACATAGAGGCATCCATACAATATAAATAAAAGATGTAAAGAGGACGAACAGATGAAAAAAGAAGAATACCTTTCTCTGATCGATGAGGTGATCGCACAGGGACCATACACGGATACCTGGGATTCTCTCTGTGAGCATCCTACGCCGAAGTGGTATGCAAGAGATAAATTCGGAATTTTTATCCACTGGGGTGTTTACAGTGTTCCGGCTTTCGGAAACGAATGGTATCCCAGAAATATGTATGTGAAAGGCTCTAAGGAGAACCTGCATCATACAGAGAAATACGGAACTCTGGATAAATTCGGCTATAAGGATTTTATTCCTCAGTTTAAGGCTGAGAAGTTTGATCCGAAGGAATGGGCAGCCTTATTTAAAGAGGCGGGGGCGAAATTCGTAGTTCCGGTAGCGGAGCATCACGATGGATTTCAGATGTATGCCAGTGACCTTTGTCGCTGGAACGCTGCTGAGATGGGACCGAAAAGAGATATTCTCGGAGATCTGAAGATAGAGGTTGAGAAAGAGGGAATGGTTCTCGGTGCTTCTTCTCACAGAGCAGAGCATTACTGGTTCTTTAATGGAGGTCGTCAGATCCCGGAGGCTGATGTCAATGATCCGGAATATGCGGATCTTTATGGGCCGGCAGCAGGAATCACCAGAGATATGAGTGATATTTATGACAATCCTCCGACAGAGGAGCATATGCAGGACTGGCTTGTCCGCACCTGCGAGATCGTGGATAAATATCAGCCATCCATCGTGTATTTTGACTGGTGGATCCAGCAGTATGCATGGAAACCGTATCTTCGTAAATTTGCAGCATATTATTACAACCGTTCTGCACAGTGGGGAAAAGAAACAGCTATTGATGCCAAATTTGACGCATATGTTTATGGCAGCGCAGTCAATGATCTGGAAAGAGGTCAGTTAGACCATATCACGCCGGATCTGTGGCAGAATGATACGTCTGTAGCTAAGAACTCCTGGGGCTATACCATTGGAAATGATTATAAGAAGCCTTCCGATGTAGTGCTGGATCTGATCGATGTAGTCAGCAAAAATGGTGCACTTCTTCTTAATATCGGACCGAAGCCGGATGGAACAATTCCGGAAGAGGATGCACATATCCTGAGAGAAATGGGAAAATGGCTGAAGGTAAACGGAGAGGCGATATACGGAACCAGATACTGGAAGATATTCGGAGAGGGACCGACGGTGGTTCCGGAGGGACATTTCACGGATACCTATGATAAGCACTTTACTTCTGAGGATATCCGTTTTACAAGTAAGAGCAATCATATTTATGCGACTGTTCTGCACTGGCCGGAGGATGGAGAGATCCATATCAAAGCTCTTGGCAATGATATGAAGCTTTTGAAATCCACGATCCGGGATATTGAGATCCTCGGAACAGATCTGCATCCGGCATTTGCGAGAAATAAAGAACTGGATATTTCCTGCGGAAGAGGGGTTATTGAGGCGGGAGATATGCCGGTGGTATTGAAGATCACAGTAGAATAGCTGTTGGGGGAAGCGAGTAAATTATAATGTCTTTTTGAAAGGACAGAAAGGATAAGGTATTTTAATT
>ENA-OQCP01000080-OQCP01000080.1-human-gut-metagenome-genome-assembly--contig:-NODE-80-length-34667-cov-3.756022_pt1 | contig 34667 bp, 37 predicted proteins | sample MGYA00242760_ERZ504583 | MGnify/ENA primary metagenome ERZ504583 (study PRJEB26092, sample SAMD00036308) | human gut metagenome | host: Homo sapiens | study: EMG produced TPA metagenomics assembly of...
GTAGATGTACGGAGCCATTTTCGGATTCCATCTTCTTGTCTGATGTCCGAAATGAACACCTGCTTCTAAAAGCTGTTTCATTGAAATAACGCCCATGTTTCTTTCCTCCAATTGGTTTTTTACTTCCGCATGTTTTGTTTTCCTCCGAAACCGTCCGGATTCTCCGGCTTAGGCACCGACGGAGATAACCGCATGCGTGTTTTTTGCAACATTCGTAGTATATCATAGAAGATTTTCCTTTGCAAGGAATTCTTCCATAAGTTTTTTCACCTCTTGAAGGCTTTTTCCTTCTTCTTTCGGGCGCGCGATCACGATAAGTTCCGCCCCGGCTTTCTGCGCCGCCTTTTTCTTTTCCTCGAACCCGCCTGCGCCGCCTGATTCTTTCGTCACAAAATAAGCTGCATTTATATGTTTGAGCATTGCCAGATTCAGTCTTCCGAATAGGGACCTGCATTGCGATCAGATGTTTCCCCTCAAAACCAAGACGGACTGCCTCTGCGACTGCCTCCTGCGTCGAAAGGACTCTTGCAAAACATCTTTCTTTATAATCTTTTATCCGGGTATACAAATGCAGTTCTTTGCTCCCTGTAGATATCAGCACATTCCCGCCTGTCTTTTTTAAATATTCCACCGCTTCTTCTACCGAAGCCGCAGATATGGGTCTTCCGTCACTCGTTTCTCCCGCATGATCAGCCGGATCGTTCGTTTCTCTTTCCCGAAGACAGCGAACATATTTGATCTTTTCTTCTTCGCATGCGGCGCAAATATTTTCTGTAACTTGTCTTGCAAACGGATGGGTTGCATCCACCGCAAGTCCGATATTATTTTCCCTTATAAACGCTCTCATCTTTGACTGATCCATCCGCCCGGGTATGACCCGGATTCCCTCATTCTCTCCCAGAACGCTTTTTCCATATTCGGTTGCGGTGCTGACACAACACTTCATTTTCATTTGTGATGCATACCGGGTGAGCAGTCTGCCTTCTGTTGTTCCCGCGAAAATCCATATCTTGTCTTTTTTCATCTGACTTTCACTCTTTCTACTCATTTTTTAACTTCGGATTTTTCTTGCCTCTATCAAAAAGTTCTCTTATCAAGCGCTTTTTCATGCGCTTTTTAAGTCTTATTTTTTATTTACTGCCGATATTTTTTACGTTATAATCTAATACGCGGACACGCAGAAGAAACACTTATCCTTATATTTATCTATAACTTTTCTATAACTTTATGGAGGGATTGACCTATGATCAAATTAATTGCAAGCGACTTAGACGGCACTCTGCTTCAAAACGAAGCGCAGGAGCTGACGCCCCGGGCAATCGAACTTATCCGGGCGCTGACCCAAAAAGGAGTTCATTTTGTTGCCGCAAGCGGACGCCAGTATGCAAACGAACGACTTCTCTTTCACGAGATCAAAGACGATATCTCCTACATCGCCGAAAACGGTTCTCTGTGCATTCATCAGGGAAAGTTATCTCCCGGGGACTGATTGAGGACGATCTCGCTTACCGCATTCTGCGCGAATTAAAAAAAGAACCCGGATTTGAGATTGTAGTATCACGAGAAGATACTTGCCTGATCGAAAACAATAACTCCCAATTCGCAAACCACATTGTAAATGTGATGCACAACACAACCGAGATCGTGGACGACCTCTTAACTGTCAAAGGTCCTTTTTTAAAGATTGCGTTCGCGAACATGACTTCCCGCAGAACAACGGACTGTCTGAAAGAACTTCAGGAGAAATTTTCATCCGAAATCAAAGTTGTCACTTCCGGAAACATTTGGATCGACTTCATCGTTCCCGGGTGCAACAAAGGAAGCGCGCTCCGAAATCTGATGGATCTTTTCGGCATAACCCCCGAAGAATGTGTCGCCTTCGGCGATCAATATAATGATGTGGAAATGCTTGAAACAGTCGGCATGGGATACGCCATGTCAAACGCCGCCCCCGGCATCGCCGGACATGCAAAGTATATTACCGACTCTGTAGAAGAAGTTCTTGAAGATATTCTTGCCGGACTCGATCTTTAAGACCGACATCCGGTTTTAAATTCTATGACCGCATATGGTTTTCTGTCTTCATCGCAAAGACGGACGATCACGCGGTCTTTTTTCTGTGCTGTTTCCGGAAATATCTTATCTCCAAGCACTGCGGACTTCTTATAATCAACCCGGACCTGACTGACTAAGATATCCCTCGGAAGCACTTCCAGCGCCATCTGAACATACTGACAGTTATTTACATGCTCATTTGTATCTATATGGTATTTTCGCACCGGAAACGGCGCTTTTTCCTCATAAGACTCCGCTTCTTCGATTTTGCGGTCCTCATACGGCATTTCCAGCGGTTCGTCAATCCCATAGGCTTCCGCCTGTTCTTTGTCAACACGAACCGGTTTTCCTTTTTCTACGTCCATATACACCCATATCGAGTTCGCACAGGCAATCTGCTCTCCGCTTTCGTCTTTCATATAAAAATTACGGTTTCCGAACATCCCTTTAAAACCTGAAGCAAATGTTCCGACTGTGATCCTTTCGCATAGCTTCGGATACCTTTTCACAATCACCTGCCAGTATGCCAAAACCCACGCTTTTTTCTCTTTTTTCAACACATCCATTCCATATCCGAGTTGCTCGGACTGAAAGGTACTGCAGTCCTGAAAATAATTGATCAACGCCGGAAGAGTCATTGTCGCCCTGTGATCGATCTCACTGTATCTTACCTTGCCTTCAAATTCGTATTTATGTGCTCTCTCCATTTTTATTCCTTCTTCCTGCCATTCTTCTTGTTGTTTTTCACGCTCTTCTTGCAGCTGTTTTTCGCTTTTCCGCCTCTTTTAAAGCATTTTCCGATCGTCCTTTATTCTTCTTTCATCCGTCTTTTATCCTTCGCTCTACTCTTCTGCTTCCGCTTTCGCCACAAATTCATAATCGACTGTTATCACGCACTCATATCTGTTGTCGATCTGTTTCAGCCTCTCCATCATCAGCAGCGGAAGCTCGTTTCTTCTCTCCTCATCATAATCGATGGGAATGACCATATCGAATACAAGATTAATCTGTCTTGTTCCGTGAACGATACGAAAATCATGCAGACTGCACGAAGGATCGAGTTCTCTTAAGATCTTTTCCGCCACTTTCCGTATCTTGAGCACATTTTCATCTTTCATCTCCACCGGATCCATATGAATGACAAGAAACAGACCTAACGTCTGCTTGGCATCTCTCTCGATCCGGTCGATGATCTCATGGGATTTTTCGATATCTACGTCATTCGGTACTTCCGCATGGATTGAAGCCATGCTCCTTCCCGGTCCGTAATTATGAACGATCAGATCATGCGTTCCTACAATGCCGTCGTATTTTTCTACAAAAGCTTTAATCTGATCATATACCTGAGGATCGATTGCTTCACCGATCAGCGGTTCCAACGTATCTTTTGCAATGCCGACTCCTGCCCACATTACAACAAGGGCAACTCCGATTCCGACCACTCCGTCAATGTTCCAGCCCGTAATTCGAAAAATGATAAGCGAAAGGATCGTCGCGCCTGTTGTGATCACATCTCCCATAGAATCCGCAAACACTGCCATCATCACTTTAGAATTTATCTTCTCGCCAAGCCGCTTGTTGAACAGACCAAGCCACAGTTTCACTCCGATCGATAAGATCAGTATAATGACCGAAGCTATCTGAAAATTCAGCATTTCCGGCGTTCGTATTTTCCCGATCGAATCTTTCAGAAAAGTAAACCCTACTTCCAAAATAAGAAAAGAAACTACTAGCGCCGCTATGTATTCAATCCTTCCATGTCCGAACGGATGATCTCTGTCCGCAGGTTTCTCCGCCATTTTCACTCCGATAAAACTAATGATCGACGAACCTGCGTCCGACAGATTGTTGAAAGCGTCCGCCATAACCGACACGCTGTGCGCGATCACTCCGATAGTAAATTTTACTGCAAACAAAAAGACATTACAGAAGATACCTACAATACTTGCCAGCACTCCATACGCCGTTCTTACAGATATCTTCTCTACGTCCTCATAATCTTTTACGAAATGTTCTATTAAAAATTGTGTCATTTTATTTCTTCTTCCAAAAATACCAGCTTATTTTAAACTCTGTTCCTGCCGTGATTTCTGAATACTCCTCTTCTGTCAAAACATGTTTCAATTTTTCTTTTCCTTCATTCGGAACGACTGCATTTGCCGCATCGCGAAAACAGAGACTCGGATAGAGAACGCACCACCAGTTATGTCCTTTTGCCGAACCGATCTCAATACGCAGCGCCTCATAATTCCTGCCGGAAACGTTACATCGCCATATGTTTTATCGGGAAACCAGCAAGTTGTCACCGCCGCCGTTACAGGATAATCATAGTTTTCTTCGGCAACACACCGGCGGCTCACATCCTCGATCTCATCGATATGCTCCCGTATCCACATCACGGTTTCATCCTCTGTCATATGCTGTTCATCCGCCATGTTTGCCTCCAGAAACTCCAGCACTTTATCACGCACTTTTAATTTCAGCGCCTGATCTTCCCTGCTGTCGCTGTTTGCCAGAACATGAAAGCGAAGCACTTCTTCTGATAATCGTCGCTGAAGATCACTCTGCGCTTTCGCATCCATCCTGTAAACCGCCGTTGTCAGAGCAAACGCCGCAGCGAATGCAAATAGTACCGCAGCTGCGGCGCACATCCGCCTTGATTTTTTCATCTGCCGGCTAGTCGTTCTGTCATCATCCGCCCCGTATTCCCGCCTCCTGCCGAACTGTCCGAATTGATCTTTGATCTTTGTTCTGTCCATATGTATTCCCTCCGTCTGCTGTTTTTATAACTATGCTACAGAGAGTATGGACATTTCTTTTTCTTTTATACATCAAAAATCCGGCATTTTACTGCGCAGCGTTCCGACTACGGTATCTACCTGATTATTGATATGCTGCCCGGTAATCTGAGTCGCCATTGCTTTGTCGTGTCCTTCGATTGCCTGCATGATCGCTTCGTGTTCTGCGATAAGCTGCGGATAGCATTCCTTTTTCTTCAAATATTCAATCCGGTAGCGGTACATCTGTTCGCGTAGATTGTTCAAAAGCTGAATCAGTCTTTCATTATCCGTCGCCTGAAAGATCACATCATGAAACGCCTCGTCTGCCTGTGCGATACTTGTTATATCGTCACTGTCAAACATTTGTTCAAATCTGGCAGCAGCGGCATGAAGTTCGTGTATTTCCTCCTGATTAATGCGGTCACACGCAAGCTGTACGGCAAGTTCTTCAAGCGCACACCGAACTTCCAGTACGTCGCGCAGATTTTTTTCTGTAATCTCCGCTACCTCCGCGCCTTTTCTCGGTATCATGAGCACAAGTCCTTCCAATTCCAGCTTTCGGATCGCTTCCCGGATCGGCGTTCTGCTCACTCCCAGTTTGTTTGCAAGCTGTATCTCCATCAGCCGCTCTCCGGGCTTTAGTTCTCCTCTTAAGATTGCCCGCCTGAGCGTATTGAATACGACATCTCTCAAGGAAGGTATTCATTCATCGTCACTTCAAAATCAATCGGCATCTTAATTCCTCCTCACTCCATGGATACTGGTCACATACACTTGTCCTGCCAGTGACTTCTCCCTGATACGTCTCTGTGCTTCACGCGCCGCAGTCCTGTTCTCAAACAAACCGAACACAGTCGGACCGCTTCCGCTCATCATTGCGTTTAAAGCTCCGCACTCTTTCATTTCCTGCTTGATCTCTTCAATAACCGGATGCATAGGAATCGTCACATCTTCCAAAACATTTCCCATAGCAGAGGCAACCTTTTTCAGACTGCCTTCTTCCAATCCTTCGATCACCCCGTCGATATCAGGATGTTCTGAGATTTCTTTCGCATCCAGAGCCTCATATACAACCTTTGTAGAAACACTGATCGGCGGTTTTGCTATAAGAACCGTACACTTCGGCATCGGAGGAAGTTCTTTTAGTTCTTCTCCGATCCTTCTGCCAGAACCGTTCCTCTCATAATGCAGTATGGTACGTCTGCGCCGAGCTTCACTCCTCTTTCCATCAGTCTTCTTTAGATAAACCGAGCCGGAACAACCGGTTCATACCGAACAAAACCGCCGCCGCATTCGAGCTTCCTCCCGCAAGTCCTGCCGCAACCGGGATATGCTTGTTCAAAGTGATCCTGACTCCGCCTTCCAATGAAAATTCTTCTATCAGCATGTGCGCCGCTTTGTATGCTATATTTCCTTCACCTATAGGAAGGAATCTTAAATTCGATACAATCTCGATTCCTTCCCTTCTCTTCTTCTCGATCTTCACTTCATCATGGAGATAAATCGACTGCATTACCATCCTTACATCATGATAACCGTTTTCTCTCCTCCCCAGCACATCCAGGCCAAGATTGATCTTTGCCAGTGATTTCAATTCAATCTCATTCATCTTCCGTCCTCCGCCCGTTTTCCGCCTCTGTGTATCTGTACATTTACTTGTATCTTGTATACATTATGCTTACAGTATACTCATATTTTCTTTAAAAATCAATAATTTATCCCCCGTTTTCACATTTTCATTGTCCATAGAATTAACTTCCATAATACCGGATACCGTCGTCATATATTTTTTTGCCAGACTCCACAAATCTTCCCCATCCTGCACAATATGACCGACGATCCCCGGGCGTTTTACAGAAGCGTCCGTATCGAACTGCCGTTCGGAAACATTCGTGATCATACTTGCCGATATCAGCTTTTTCAAAAAGATATCAAAGGTCAGCACCGCCTTCACTTCGACCGCCTCGCTTCCCGCAAGAGTCACGGCAAGCTGCTCGACATGATACGCCGGACTTGCGCTGACATTTTTCGGAAGATTCGGATATTCCACAAGATACGAAAACGGGATCATCCCTGTCCAACTTCCATATGGCTGTTCGTCATCCGCTCTCAGATAGAGAAAAGAAATATGGAGTATTCCTTCAATCTCCACTCCTTCCTCAGTGTACCGCTCGCTTTCTGCCTGGATACTGCCTTCACTGTGAATAATCTGCAAAACGTCCTCTTTCAGCTCAGGAAGCGTCAGACGCTCCGCAATCTTACATTTTGCCTGATTGTACATAAGCATTTCCTCATAAATGCCTTCTTTTTTCTCAAGTACGCACTCTCTGTCAAGAGAATACATATCTTTTAATATCTCTGTTTCCACTTCAGAATAAACATTCATTTTCATAGAAAGAGTCGCTTCGATACCAAGAGCTCTCATTTCTCCGTCTCCATCCTGACGGATATCGACGATAGGATCTTCCAGACTTTGCCGGATCTGACAGATCATATCTTCCTCTGCGCCTTCGCATGGAATCCTTCCCTCATACGGCACGCTCTGTTCAATCCATTCCACTTTTTCTTCCGGTGACAGATACATGCAGAATACTTCCGCCTCGCCCCGTATAAGCAGTTCATCCTGTCCGGGGCGGATTTCCGCTTTTCTTCCGCTTATGTCAAAAAATAAAATCTGTCCGATACTTTCTTTCGTTCCCGGCAGTACTATTTCTTCTTTGATACGGTACGTATCTTTTTTTGAAATCTTTAATTCCGACACATTCATCTTCTGTCGTTTTTTGTATACCGGAAAATCACTTTCTGCATCTGTCGTCAATTCTTCATCTCTCATCCGTTCCCTTCCCAGTTCCATTTCCGCAGCTACCCGAAGAGTCAGTTTTCTTGAATGAACGACCGATACAGTAAATTCCGTCCTTTCATTTCGGATAAAAAACGTCTCTTCGCCGTCATTTTCCGCATAGATCATCTCTTCAAACGGAATCTTTCCTTCCAACACCGAAAGCGTTGTCTCCCCCTGCGTCATATAAAGGATTTTGTAATACGCTTTTCCTGTTACTTTCACATAGTTTTCCACAGGACGAACATCCTCTGTCTTAAGCTTGGCACTGCTGTACACGATTCTTTGAACAGCTTCTTTCTGCTCGGGCACATTGTAATCTTCATCCAGATAAAACCGGTCAAAAACGGTTTTTCCCTCCTGTGTATAATGAACTGTTTTTTTCGTCAGATCCATCTTTCTCCTCCTCACTTAAACAAAACATCTTTTTTTACATCTTCCGTCTGCACGACTATATAGGGGTATGTTTCTGCTTTTTCTTTTTCCTCCCCTTTTTTCGGACCGATCAGAGTCGTTTTTATACAGACGGCCGTTTCCGTCTCATAAAGTTCCTTCACTTCCACACTATAACCGGTTGTCGGCTGAACCTCGTATCCCTGTGCGATATAGAGGAATCCCTGATCCGAATATGTAATCCGAAACGGTTTCTTCTCTCCTCCTTTGATCATCTCCCGAAGACTTTGGGGAATATCTTCTTCCTCAATCACCTCGTACTTCATATCTCGTATCTTTTCCGTCTCTGCCTGTGTTGAAACACATCCTGTCAGCGCTGCCGTAAACGCTGCGGCACAGATCAGAACCGCTCCGAACACTGCCGCCTTTTGCGTATCTTTTTTTAACAGCTTTCTTTTTGCATATCCTCGGTCCATTCCGATCGAACCTCTGCATTTTTCCATACAAACATATGCGCTGTACACCTTCCTTATGCCTATATCATTCTACCCTTTTATAAGTCTTGTGTTTTCCTATCCTCCGCTGTATAATTACCGTTGTATTGCAAATTTAAGAAGAAAATGAGGTTTATTTATGTTTCGTTTTATTTGTATTGTAATTTTTCTTATATTATTTCTCATCCTTACAATTCCGATCCTCATCGTTGAATGGATCATCGGAAAATTTGCCCCGAACGCCCGCGACATAAGTTCTTTGCGCATCGTACAATGGGGATTCAAAGTGATTTTAAAAATAACCGGAGTAAAAACGACGGTCATCGGAGAGGAAAACATTCCCGACGAAGCGGTTCTCTTTGTAGGAAATCATCGAAGCTACTTCGACATTCTCCTGACATACAGCCGATGCAAACGTCTCACCGGATATGTCGCAAAAAAAGAAATGGAGAAATATCTGACACTTACAACGTGGATGCGTCGCCTGTATTGTCTCTTCCTTGACCGTTCCGATCCAAAACAAGGACTAAAGACTATACTGACTGCTATAGATTACATTAAACGGGGGATTTCAATCTGCATCTTTCCCGAAGGGACGCGCAACACAGGAGCGGAGCTTTCCCTTCTTCCGTTTAAAGACGGCGCTTTTAAAATCGCCACAAAAACAGGCTGTCCGATCGTTCCGATCTGCATGAACAACACGGCTGAAATTTTTGAAAATCATTTTCCGAAGATTAGAAAAACCCATGTCGTGATCGAATACCAAAAACCGATCTATCCGGACCGGCTTGATAAAGAAACAAAACGTCATATCGGAGATCACGTAGAATCGATCATCAAAGAAACGATTGAAAAAAATGCAAAATTATATTTTTAAACTCAAATAAAAATATCAAAAAATAAAAAAGCAGTTCCGCTTTTCATACAGACTCATCGAACTGTCTGTAAAACGGAACTGTTTTTTATTTTACTTATTAAAATGATAATTCAGCACAAAATCTCACAAACTTTGATCTGCGATATATTTACATGCCGCAAGCGCCGCCACCGCGCCGTCTGCCGCCGCCGTCGTAAGCTGTCTTACTTCTTTTGTACGGCAGTCTCCCGCCGCAAAAATTCCCGGATGAGATGTAAGGCAGTCTTCCGATGCGAGAACGAATCCTCCCTCATCTAATTTTACCGTATCTGCAAACGTCTCGTTTTTAGGGATCTGGCCGACTGCGACAAATACACCTGACACATGAAGTTCAAAATCTTTTCCCGTCTTTTTATCATTTAAAATTAATTTTTCCACCATGGATTCTCCGACGAGTTCTTTCACTGTCGCGCTGAGGATAAACTCTACGTTTTCCTTTTCTTTCAGCCGCTTCACACCGCTGTTTTCACCCCGGAACTCATCTCTTCTATGGATCAGATATACTTTACTGCAATAGTCGGAAAGGAATTCCGCATCCTGGATCGCTGTGTTTCCGCCGCCTACTACGGCGACTTCTTTTCCTCTGAAAAACATTCCGTCACATGTTGCACAATAGGAAACTCCCGCCCCTGTCAGCCGCTCTTCATTCGGTACTCCAAGATGTCTGTGCGTCACTCCGGTTGCTAAAACAATACTCCGGCACGGATATTCTTTTTCCGGTGTAACGATTACTTTTACTTCTCCTTCATCACGAATTCCCGTCACCTGCGCCATCTGTGTCTCTGCGCCGAGTTTCATTGCCTGATCGAGCAGATTCATGGAAAATTCGCTTCCGCTCACACTTGCGATCCCCGGATAATTTTCTACATTCGGAGACGAAGTGATCTGACCGCCAAATGTTCCTCCTTCTATAATAATTGTTCTTTTTCCCGCTCTCTGACCATAGATCGCCGCTGTCATTCCGGCAGTCCCGCCGCCGATGATTCCGATATCATACATAATTTTCATCTCCTTTTTTTCCTGTCACTAAACGACCTGTTTATTTCTTTCATTCTGCAAAATTCAATTCGCTTCCTTGCTTCTGTAAAAGTCTGTTTTGCAGCACTTTATTTCTTCGTTATTACATCTTTCTCGATTTATCAGCGCATACTTCATAGCTTCGATCACCGCGCTTCTAAGTCCTTTCTCCTCCAGAACGCGGACAGCCTCTATCGTTGTTCCCGCAGGAGAACATACCATATCTTTTAATTCTCCCGGATGTTTTCCCGTATCGAGCACCATCTTTGCACTTCCGTAAACTGCCTGCGCGGCAAATTCATACGCCTGCTTTCTCGGCATTCCTTCCGACACAGCCGCATCCGCCATCGCTTCAATAAACATAAATACATATGCAGGAGCGCTTCCGCTTACGGCAACGACAGCATCGATCATATTTTCCGCCACAATCTCTACTTTTCCGAAAGAACGTAAGATTTTCAACGCATATTCTTTTTCTTCTTCTGTCACCGCATCATTTGCACATGCGGCTGTCATCCCCTCTCCTACAAGCGCCGGTGTATTCGGCATTGCACGAACGATCTTAACCTTTTTTTCAAACTGTTCTTCCAGCCACTTAAGCGTCTTTCCGGGAGCGATCGTAATGATAAGCTGATCTTCTCTTACACAGTCTTTAATCTCCTTGATCGTCTCCGCATAATACTGCGGCTTCACCGAGAGTACAAGAACTTCTGATTCTGACGCCGCTTTCTTATTATCCTCTGTCACATTGATCCCATATGCAGATTGCACTTTGCTTCGGCTTTCCTTTGAAATATCCGCGCCGATGATCTCTTCCGGCTTAAAGATCTCATTTCTGATAATGCCTCCCATGATCGCGCCCGCCATATTTCCTGTTCCGATAAATCCTAATTTCATAATCTTATTCTCCTTTTCCATATTTCTATTTTCCTTTTATCTGTCGTCGTTCTATTCAATATTTTCTCTGTTTTATCATTTTTTCAGTTTTTCGTTTTGCTCATTTTTCAATACTTCACCGTAAATTCCCGTTCTTCCTCTAACGGAATCTCTTCAGTATCCATCCATTGAATATCGATGAAACGCCCTTGATTCAAGCCGACAAGCAGTTTATTGATCAGCGCTTCTCTTCCCTGAACTTCCATTGTCACAGTTTGATCCCAGTCGTTGCGAACCCAGCCTGTCAATTCCAAAGACTGCGCGAGATATTTTGCCGTATAACGAAATCCGACGCCTTGAACGCGTCCGTGAAAAACGATCCGTTTTCTGATCTCTGCCATATTACCGCCTCCTCAATTTCTGAAAATATATGCTTCAATCATAGAAATGAATTTACGAACCCTTTTCTATTATACTCTAGTTTCATATTAAACCAATAAAAACTTTTTAACAGTGACTATATCACAAATGAAATCATAAAAATCATATTATAGAAACCGCACTAAAAACATATTAAAGTTTTATGCATAATACATAAAACAACAAGTGAATCCCAAAATTTTTCGTGTCATTCTTCCAACTTTATGCTATACTCAAACACAAGACATACGTTCTGACTGCAAAGGCATCCTCCTGAGCAAAAAGGCGCACATATGGAATATCAGAGGGACTCTCCCTCTTTCTTTGTATATCCGCGCGCCTTTTCAGGCGCGCTTTTTACAATGTCTGCAAACGAAAGTCCGAACTTGTCTGAAACCTTGTCAACTGCTTACACTATACGAATTATAACAAGGAGACATACTATGGACACTAGAATCGCTCTTATCGGCGTTCTTCTCGAAACCCGAGAATCCGTCGATAAACTAAACCATCTTCTAAGCGACTACGGAGAATATGTAATCGGAAGAATGGGACTGCCATACAAAGAAAAAGGAATCCATATTATCAGTATCGCCGTAGACGCCCCGAACAATATCATCAGCGCCCTTTCCGGCAAACTCGGAATGCTTCCGGGCGTCAGCACGAAAACGATCTACGGCAAAACAACGTAACTTATTTGTAACAGCTATATGATCCAAACGCCCGCTTATGAGTAAAACAGCGGCGTCAGCCGCGATAAGCACGCAGTACGGTTTTACGAATGGCGCGAACTGAACTGTCACACTTATTTTTCTGCGAGAGGACACGACTATGACCGAAAAAAAACGATACAAAACAACTGATTGACCGATTAGAAGCAACCCGTAATCTTTCCAGAGACGAATGGATCCGCCTGATTCAAAACAGAACGGCCGATGATGCAGACTATTTATTTGAACGGGCACAGGCCGTCCGCACACGCCATTATGGACGCAGCGTATACATCCGCGGACTGATCGAATTTACAAATTATTGTAAAAACGACTGCTTCTACTGCGGAATACGAAAAAGTAACAGAAATGCCAACCGTTACCGTCTGACAAAAGAGCAGATACTCTCCTGCTGTGAGATGGGATATGCTCTCGGCTTTCGGACGTTCGTTCTGCAAGGCGGTGAGGACGGTTCATTTACGGATGACCGGCTGACTGATATTATTTCTTCTATACGAACGCGATGGAGTGACTGCGCGATCACACTCTCAATCGGAGAACGTTCTTATGAAAGCTACAAGCAACTTTATGACGCCGGAGCGAATCGCTTTCTTTTAAGACATGAAACATACGATGACACGCATTACGGAAAGCTTCACCCCCCTGCCTTAAGCGCCGCCAGACGAAAGCAATGTCTTTTTGATCTAAAAAAGATCGGCTATCAGGTCGGCACCGGATTTATGGTCGGATCGCCTTATCAGACTTTTGAAAATCTGGCAGACGATATGCTGTTTTTAAAAGAACTCAATCCACAGATGGTCGGGATCGGTCCTTTCATCCCCCATCATGACACCCCGTTTGCAGATCAAAAGGCCGGAAGCGCTGATCTAACGCTGTTTCTGCTCGGATTGATCCGTCTGCTTCTTCCGAAAGTCCTTCTCCCTGCCACGACCGCTCTTGCACGATTGATTCCGACGCCGCGAAAAGGGAATTCTTGCCGGAGCGAACGTGATCATGCCGAATCTTTCTCCGCCGCAGGTGAGAGAAAAATATTTACTTACGACAGTAAACTGTGCACCGGTGACGAAGCCGCCGAAAGCCTTCGTTCTTTAAAGCAGAGAATACAAAATATCGGATATGAAATCACAGTTTCCAGAGGAGATTCCCTGAACATATAAAAAGCACTTTCATCCGAAACATTTTCCCTGTCTGAAAGCAGATAAAACGATTTAAAATTCCGAAAAATAATATTAAAAATTAAAAGGAGACTCAACTATGTACGATGTAAATTCAAAACATGCAGATGATTTTATCAATCATGAAGAAATTCTCGAAACGCTCGCCTATGCAGATGAGAATAAAAATAACATGAAACTGATCGATGCGATCATTGAAAAAGCAAAAAAACGAAAAGGGCTGACACATCGGGAAGCATCAGTCTTCTCGCCTGTTCGGACGAAGAAAAAAACAAAGAGATCTATAAGCTTGCAGAACAGATCAAAAAAGATTTCTACGGAAACAGAATCGTAATGTTTGCTCCTCTTTATCTGTCAAATTATTGTGTCAACGGCTGTACTTACTGCCCGTACCACGCGAAAAACAAACATATTATGAGGAAACAGCTCTCTCAGGAAGAGATCCGAAGAGAAGTCATCGCACTTCAGGACATGGGGCATAAACGGCTTGCTTTGGAAGCAGGCGAAGATCCTGTCCGCAATACGATGGACTATTACTTAGAATCGATCAAAACGATTTACAGCATCAAACATAAAAACGGCGCGATCCGCCGTGTCAATATTAATATTGCGGCTACGACAGTCGATAATTACCGCCTGCTCAAAGAAGCCGGCATCGGAACGTACATCTTGTTTCAGGAAACATACCATAAAGAAAGCTATCTTGAACTGCATCCGACCGGACCAAAACACGACTACAACTATCACACCGAAGCGATGGACCGCGCCATGGAAGGCGGCATAGACGACGTCGGTCTGGGTGTTCTCTTCGGCCTGGACAAATACCGCTATGAATTTGCCGGGCTTCTCATGCATGCCGAGCATCTGGAAGCGGCGTTCGGAGTCGGTCCGCACACGATCAGCGTTCCTCGTCTGAAACACGCCGACGATATCGATCCCGATCAGTTTGACAACGGAATCGACGACGATACTTTTGCCAAGATCGTTGCCTGCATCCGAATCGCCGTTCCATATACGGGAATGATTATCTCTACCCGCGAAAACCAGAAAACACGGGAGCGCGTCCTTCATCTTGGAATCTCCCAGATCAGCGGCGGATCACGAACCAGCGTAGGAGGGTACTGTGAACCGGAACCTGAAGATGCCAAATCCGAACAGTTTGACGTCAGCGATACCCGCACACTTGACGAAGTTGTCCGCTGGCTTATGGAAATGGATTACATCCCAAGTTTTTGTACCGCATGTTATCGTGAAGGAAGAACCGGAGATCGGTTTATGTCTCTTTGCAAAAGCGGACAGATCCAAAACTGCTGTCATCCGAACGCTCTCATGACACTGAAAGAATATTTGATGGATTATGCGTCTCCTGAGACAAAGGCAATCGGAGACCGGCTGATCGACAGAGAAGTTCTCAATGTTCCGAATGAGAAAGCGCGTGCCGTCGTTTTGGAAAATCTGAAACTGATCGAGCAGGATAACAGAAGAGATTTTCGTTTCTAAATTTATTTTCTTGTGATATAATGAGCGTTGGCAGACGGAAGCCGCAGTAAAAACCACTTCTGCTTCCTCTGCAAATTTACGATACAGACGAAAGCAGTTTCATCGTTTCGTCTTATGCATGGCAATGAAAAGAGGGAATAACCATGAGCGCACAAAATCTCACCTTGCTGACAGATCTTTACGAACTGACAATGATGCAGGGATATTTTGAATCGCAGGCAAACGAAACGGTCATTTTCGACGTGTTTTTCCGCGAAAATCCAAACAAGGGCGGATACTCTGTCATGGCCGGTTTAGAGCAGGTGATCGAATATATTAAAAACTTGAATTTTTCTTATGAAGACGTAGATTATCTAAGGGGACTCGGACTGTTCAGCGAGGACTTCCTCCACTACTTGAGCGGATTCCACTTCAGCGGCGATATTTATGCCATTCCTGAAGGCAGCGTCATCTTTCCGCGGGAACCGCTCGTGAAAGTGATCGCCCCTATCATGGAAGCGCAGTTAGTCGAAACCGCGATCTTAAACATTATCAACCATCAGTCTTTGATCGCAACAAAGGCTTCCCGCGTTGTCCACGCGGCACAGGGAAACGGCGTGATGGAATTCGGTCTGCGCCGCGCCCAGGGACCTGATGCAGGTCTTTACGGGGCAAGGGCAGCCATGATCGGAGGTTGTGTCGGAACGTCCAATGTTCTCGCGGGAAAAATGTTTGACGTTCCTGTTCTCGGAACACATGCACACAGCTGGATCATGAGTTTTCCTGACGAATATACGGCATTTAAAGAATACGCCAGACTGTATCCTGACGCCTGTACGCTTCTCGTAGACACATACGACACATTAAAATCAGGTGTTCCGAATGCGATCCGTGTATTTCAGAAAATGAAAGATGCCGGAATCCATCCGAAAAGTTACGGAATCCGTCTTGATTCCGGCGATCTTGCCTACCTTTCCAAAAAGGCACGGAAAATGCTCGATGAAGCCGGATTTCCTGACGCAGTTATCGCCGCGTCAAATGATCTGGACGAATTTTTGATCAACGATCTGAAAATTCAGGGAGCTGCCATCACTTCATGGGGTGTCGGAACGAATCTGATCACATCAAAAGACTGTCCGTCATTCGGAGGGGTTTACAAACTTGCCGCCATCCAAAATAAAGACGGGGAATTTGTTCCGAAAATCAAGATTTCCGAAAATATAGAAAAAATCACCAATCCCGGAAACAAAACGATCTATCGCATTTATGATAAAGATACAGGAAAAATCCGCGCCGATCTAATCTGTTTTGCAGATGAAACTTACGATACTTCTGAAGATCTGCTTCTTTTTGATCCGAATTCCACATGGAAAAAGACACGGCTTGAAGGCGGCACATATACAATGAAAGAGATTTTAAAACCGATCTTTATCCGTGGCGAATGTAAATACACTTCTCCGTCCGTAAAAGAGATTGCCTCTTTCTGCGAACAGGAGAAAAATACTCTGTGGGATGAGACAAAGCGTCTCTTTAACCCGCACAAAGTATATGTAGACCTTTCACAAAGACTTTATGATAAAAAAACCGAACTGTTAAATAACGTAAACCGATAGGAACAACTCTCTTATGAATCTATATCAGATCGACGACTTAGACGACTTAACCGAAACGTTCCATATTATAATTTAATGAAACTAAACGAATATCTGAAAATCAAATAAACAAAAACGAATATCTCGAAATCAAAGGAGTATAAACAATTATGAAAATCATCGTACTCGCCGGAGGACTAAGCACTGAAAGAGACGTTTCTCTTGCTTCTGCCGCCGGCATCTGCCGTACATTAATCGAAAAAGGTCATGACGCTTTTCTTCTTGACGTATTTTTAGGGCTGGAACACGCTCCCGAACATTTGGAAGACGTATTTACCCTTCCCGGTCACGGTCTTGAGATTGCGAAAAACATCAGTTGTGAAGAACCTGATCTTGCCGCTGTAAAAGCATCCCGGCCTGATCAATCCGACTGTTTCTTAGGACCAAACGTCATTGAATTATGTCGTCTGGCAGATATCACATTTCTCGGACTTCACGGCGGTGAAGGAGAAAACGGAAAACTTCAGGCTACTTTTGACCTGCTCGGTATCCGCTACACAGTCCCGATTCTCTCGGCTGCGCCGTCGCTATGGATAAAGGACTGACAAAACAAGTCTTTCTCCAGGCAGGCATCGACACGCCGGCAGGCGTTACCATTCACAAGAAATCAAAAGACCGCTCTCTTGCTTTAACAGGTCTTTCCCTTCCTGTCGTTATAAAACCATGTTCTGGAGGTTCGAGCATCGGGGTATATATCGTCAGTACAGAAGAAGAATATGCAGAAGCTTTGGAAAAATCCTTTTTCTATGAGGATGAAGTCGTTGTAGAAGAGTATATAAAAGGACGTGAATTTGCATGTGGCGTAATTGACAACGAGGCGCTTCCTCCGATCGAAATCATACCGAAAACAGGATTTTTCGATTATGCGAATAAATATCAGGCGGACGCGACTTTAGAAGTATGCCCTGCGGACATTCCCGAAGAGACAGCTTCCCGGATGATGGAACTTACCGTAAAAGCATTCCGTGCGCTGAAACTCAACGTATACAGCCGCGCCGATTTTCTTCTGGATGAAAAAGGAAATCTTTACTGTCTGGAAATGAACACTCTGCCGGGCATGACCGCAGCCAGCCTGCTGCCGAAAGAAGCGAAAGCGGCAGGAATCGAATACGGCGATCTGTGTGAACTGATCATCAAAAAATCGTTAGAAGCGCGTTATTAATACATGTTGTTTAAGAAAGGCAGGAGCTATCTTATGAAATATATGTCATTACAGGAAATTGCCGCAGCCTGCGGCGGTACATACTACGGCGGATCTGAATTTCTCCCCCGTGAAGTAAGCAGCGTCGTCATCGACAGCCGTAAAGCAGAAAAAGACAGTCTGTTTATCGCGATCCGGGGGGCACGCGTCGACGGACATTCCTTTATTCCGAAAGTAATGGAACAAGGAGCGCTCTGCGCCGTTTCCGAAGAAGATCTCGGAGATGTTCCTTATTCTTATATTAAAGTGGCGTCATGTGAACAGGCTTTAAAAGATATCGCAGAACACTATCGGCGTTCCCTTGATATCAAAGTTGTAGGCATTTCGGGAAGCGTCGGAAAAACGAGCACAAAAGAAATGATCGCCTCTGTCCTGTCACAAAAATATTCGGTTCTGAAAACAGAAGGAAACTTTAACAATGAGATTGGGCTTCCTCTTACTGTTTTCAACCTCCGTAAGGAACATGAAATCGCGGTTCTTGAGATGGGGATCAGCGGCTTCGAAGAGATGACGCGCCTTGCGAAAGTTGCCCGGCCGGACATCTGCGTTCTCACAAATATCGGTGTCGCCCATATGGAAAATCTAGGTTCAAGAGACGGGATCTTAAAAGCAAAAACAGAAATGTTTGCTTATATGAATGAAAACGGAACAATAATCTTAAACGGAGACGATGACAAACTGCGCGGATATTCTCCCGAAAACGGAATCACGCCTGTCTACTTCGGTCTTGATGAAAGCTGCGGTTTTCACGCCGAAAATATTTCCGGCAAAGGTTTAAACGGAACGGACGCACAGTTTTTCACACCAAATTCTTCTTTTACGGCACATATCAACATCCCGGGCGCTCACATGGTGTACAACGCGCTTGCGGCTACCGCAGTCGGATACGCTCTTGGTATGACAGACAGGGAAATCTGCGCAGGAATCGAAGCAAATGTTCCGATTGCCGGACGCAATAACCTGATCCGTGCGCCCCATTTTACGATCATCGACGACTGCTACAACGCAAACCCTACTTCTATGAAAGCGTCTCTCGATGTTCTTGCCTTTGCAGATACTCGCAAAGCAGCAATACTCGGAGATATGTTTGAACTCGGAGAAAACGAAAAACAGATGCACCGCGAAGTCGGCATTCACGCCGTCAGAAAAGGCATCGATGTTTTGATCTGCATCGGCAGTTTGATGAAGTCGGCGGCAGACGGAGCGTTGGAATATCTTGAGCAGCAAAAAAACGCAGAACATACCGAAGAGACGCTTCGTCTTCTGCGCATTTTCCGACTCAGATCTGCCATTTCGCCACAAAGGCAGATTTTCTGCGCGAGGCGAAAGAACTTTTAAAAGAAGGCGATACCGTACTTGTAAAGGCTTCACACGGAATGGAGTTTCCGGAAATCGTCGAATTTTTACAGCAATAATATTATATTTTGATAAAGCATAGGAGAAGGATTATGAAATATCAGGTTCTCGTCCTTGATCTGGACGGCACTTTGACCAATTCAAAAAAGGAAATTACCGCGCCGACAAAACAGGCGCTTCTTGAGATTCAGGAAGCCGGCCGCACTGTCGTTCTTGCCAGCGGGCGGCCGATCAACGGTGTTGCGCCTCTTGCAAAAGAACTTCAGATGGATACTTTCGGCGGATACATGCTCTCCTTTAACGGCGCACGTATTACAAAATGTTCCACAGGCGAGATCATTTACAATAAAACGATCCCAAAAGAAATCATCCGTCCGGTCTGGGAATACGTAAAGACATTTCCGGGACTGGATATCATCTCTTACGATGACACTCATATTTTCTCAGGGATTTGTCCGAACAAATATGTAGAAATAGAATCGGGAATAAACAATATGGAAATTGTTCCAACGGACGACTTTCCATCCGCCCTTGATTTCCCGGTAAATAAGCTGCTCATCTGCGGCGATCCGAAAACACTTGAAACGATGATCGAACCGCTCCGCAAGCAGTACCACGGGCTTTTAAATATCTATCTTTCCGAACCGTTTTTCTTGGAGATCATGCCGAAAAACATTGACAAAGCGCAGTCTCTCCAAAAGCTGTTAAACAGCATCGGTCTGACCGCTAATGAGATGATCTGCTGCGGCGACGGCTTCAACGATCTGTCCATGATCGAATATGCCGGTCTTGGAGTCGCCATGGAAAACGCACAGCCGATCATAAAAGAAACCGCCGACTTCATCACTCGTTCCAATGACGAAGACGGCGTACTCCATGTGATCGATACGTTTATGCGATAAAGAAATCTTTTATATCGGCTCACACATACAATCTGTAAGAGCTGTCACGATACTTTTTCAGGAAAAGAAAAGTTCCATCACTTCCTGTGCCGGCATTTCTTTTCCTGTAAACAGTTCAAACGCCGCAGCTCCCTGCCAGAGCAGCATCCCGATTCCTCCGACTGCGGCTTTACAGCCTGCCTCTTTTGCTTTTTTTATAAGCAGCGTCTCTCTCGGATTATACACGACGTCCGCAACAGCCAGATCTTTATGAAGTAATTCTTCCGGAACGGGAAGCACGTTTTCCAAAGGACTCATTCCGGCGCGTGTTGCATTGATCAAAAGATCGCTTCCGGCGATAGCTTCTCCTAATTTTTTCTCATCATCAATATCTTCAATATAGATTTTTTTCATCGACGGTACTGCTTTTTTAATCTTTTCTACCGTTTTTTCTCCGTTTGCGAAAAATTCATCCTTCCGGTTAAATATCGCAATCTCTGACGCTTTATCAAGCGCCGCCTGTACTGCGATCGCAGTCGCCGCTCCGCCTGTACCAAGCAAAACGATCTTCTTTCCCTCTATCCCGACTCCTTGTTCCTTCAGATTGCGGACAAATCCGATCCCGTCTGTAATATGCCCTGTCATCGTTTTGTCCTCTTCCACAACGACGGTGTTACACGCTCCGACAAGTTCCGCCGCAGGGGACAATCTGTCTACAAGCTGTGCCGCCGCGGTTTTGTTCGGCATCGTTATGTTAAAACCGCCTACGTTTAATGTGCGGAATGCGTCAATCGCATCTTTTGTTTTCTCCAGCGGTATGTCAAACGCAAGATACGCCGCATCGATCCCTAGCTTTTCAAAACTGTAGTTGTACATAGCCGGAGACCCCGAATGGCCTACCGGTGAACCGATCAGCGCGTAAAGCCTTGTATGTCCGTTAATTCTTCTTTCCATCTTTTCTCCCTCCATGATCATGCGCTCTCAAAACAGGCGCACTGCAAATATGGATACAGTATATCACAACTTTTTGTTTACTTCAACACTTTAAAGTGTGAATAAAATTCGTTAAAATAAAAATCGAATTAAAATGCATACATTTATCCCGTGTCACCCCATGTTACTAACGCGTTGTCGTTTTGTCTTAATGAATTGCCCCTTTTAAAAAAATGTGCTATCTTATTCCAAAAGAAAGGAGATTTTACGAAAATATGAAAAACAGTTTTTCTTTTCTCGCAAAACATATTTCATGGAAATACATTGTACTTATCTTAATCCTTATTTATATTATCCTCCTTACTGTTCCTTATCTGCCGCATAAAACTGTATCGGAAGAATACAAAGAAAAAGATGCGGCAGCCGAATATTATTCCGACACATCCGGGACAGAGCGCATCGCCTACATCACTGATAATAACGACGCTCTTTTGTATCGGCTCGGTATGATCGAAGAAGCAGAAAAATCCATCATTTTATCGACCTTTGATTTTAACGATGATGAGGCGGGGCAGGATATTCTTTCCGCCTTACTAAACGCCGCGGACCGGGGCGTCGATATCCGTGTTATCGTCGATGGAATCAGCGGATTTATGGATGTACAGCACAATCCGTGGTTTCTTGCTTTAGACGCTCATAAAAACGCTCAGGTCCGCATTTATAATCCTGTGAATTTTTTGAAACCATGGGATATGCAGGCCCGCCTTCATGACAAATATCTGATCATCGATGACCAGATGTATACACTTGGCGGACGCAACACAACAAACCTGTTTCTCGGAGATTATTCAAAAGGAAAAAACATCGACAAGGAGCTGTTTGTTTACGAAACAGATCCGGGCAAAAATATGCAAAACACTTCTATGTCCCAGCTTCAGACTTATTTTGATTCCATATGGGATTCTTCTGACAGCAAACCGTGCCGTGGCTCAAGAAACGGAAAAAAAGACGGTCGAAAAAACAGAAGCTCTGAAAAAACATTACAAAGAGCTACAGAAAAAATATCCTGCCGCATACGAAAAACAAAACTGGGAAGAACTGACATTTGAGACAAATAAGATCACTCTTTTGAGCAATCCGATCGAATCAGAAAACAAAGAACCGTGGATGTGGTACTCTCTTCACCGGCTTATGATGTCCGGAAAACAGGCGACGATCTACACCCCTTACATTATATGCGGCAGGGAAATGTACGACGATCTTTCTCAGCTCACAGATAATAACGTCTCTGTCGAGATCATTACAAATGATGTCGCAAAAGGCGCCAATCCGTGGGGCTGTACAGATTACTTAAATGAAAAAGAAAAGATATGGAGAACCGGTGTGAAAGTTTACGAATATATGGCTCCCCATTCCTGCCATACGAAAGCCGTTCTCATAGATGACCGCATGAGTATCGTCGGTTCTTACAATCTTGACATGCGAAGCACATATCTTGATACCGAATTAATGCTTGCCGTCGATTCAACCGAATTAAACGCAATTATACGAAAAGAAGCCGAACATGATAAAACCTTTTCAAAAACGATGGAAAACGGAAAATATACCTACGGGGAAAATTACAAAACAAAAGAATTAAGCACCGGAAAGAAATTATTCTACGCAACATTAAGACAAATTATCAAACCGCTCCGAAGATTCTTATAGACAACTTTATTAAAAACTCTTTATAGACAAAACTTTTATGATTAAATTTTTACAGCCGAATTTCTTATGATCGATATCTTCTCTGATCGGATTTATCTGCACGGAAACGAGAATCACAAATCAGGCATCCCTTGTACCTTCCCGAGAACTGTTCCCATGCAGATAAACCGGTCTTTCGGCTTTACTACTACATCCTGTTCCAATACGTTCAATGCTTTCAGCTTTTTCTCTTCATTTTCCTGATATAATAATCTCAAATAATAAACTTCATTTACTAAGAAAATTCCTATTTCATTTTGACCTGCTTTTTTTTCGGTCAATGCGATCACATCCCCGTTCCGAAAAACAGGCTCGTATCTGTCTGTCTGAAGCTGCAGGCAAAATTCCATGCCGTCTATCATATTCTCCTTGCGTACACGGAATTCAAAATATTCTGCTCTTTTTTTACAAATCGCATCAATCCCTCCTCCCATATCTTTCATACACGGAAAAGAAATCCATTCTTCCTGCTGCATTCTCGAATACTCTTCTTCGATCACCATACGAACAAGTTTTTTCCCGCTGCTCGTCAACTGCCTGTACTTTTCAAGAGCATATATCTCATCCTGTGTGATCGCTCTTTTACATGCGATGGCAATCTCTCTGTTTCTTACATACTCTTCATAAAAGTAATTCGCATCTACTTCAAGCGTGATCATCAGCGCAACAAAAATATCCGGTTTCGGATAGCTGATTCCATTCTCATAATTTGCAATAGCAGACGGTGTAACCTGCACCGCTTCGGCAAGCTGTACTCTTGACATGTTTAACTCCTGACGTCGCTTACGAATCTTATTTCTGATCATCGTCATGATTTTAACCCTCTCTTCACCACATATTATTCAAAGTATATTACAAATTTCCTGTAAAAGCAATCGCTTTTTCAAGATTATTGTAGTTTCTCATTGACATTTTATTAAATCTGTCGTAAACTGATGTAGAAATAGCCGTAAATTGGTATATTTTCTTAATATGAATCAATTTCTAGGTAATATTAACAACTAGAATCGAGGGGCATGATGAAAGATTATGTAATAGATGTACTGATGAACATCGGAGTTCCGGCAGGAATCAAAGGTTTTACTTATATTTGCGACGCAATAGAATTATTTAATACCGATCCATACTATCCTGACGGAAAGATATCAGCACTCTATATCGATATCGCTAAAAAGTATCACACAACACCATCAAGAGTAGAGCGTTCCATACGACACGCTTTCGATATTGCACTTACAAAAGGTGATCCTGATATGGTATCCCGCTATCTGGATCTGACAAACAGACAGAACTCCACGCTATTGCGGACACTCTATCTTCGAATCGGGCAAGAACGCCGCAGACATCAGGCAGAACGGCATCATCAGCAATGCAACCCACAAACTTGTACCTCACAGACTTGTGAGTTTAAAGCACAGATATATATGGAAGCAATGAAAACCTTATCCGAAGAGATCGAATCTTTGTTTAATCGCACTCTTGCTTCTGTAAGAGATGATATTCATCCGACAGACGACGGACAAAGTGAACGGAGCTGTTCCGGATTTCCAAAATCTTTAAAATCTTAAAGACTCGGCTCTTTCTTATTTTATTTTTATCATCTTTGAAAACAGCTCCGCAAAACAACATATGTTTGAATTTCACTTGGTTTTACCTCGCTTTTCATATATAATATTAGGCGTTTCACAAACGCCTAATACCGAAAATTATTGAAAGGAGATGGTTCTATGTCTACCAACATTCAGAAAAACCAGATTACAGAAGGCATTATTTGGCGGCAGCTTCTACTTTTCTTCTTTCCCATTTTACTCGGGACTTTCTTTCAACAGCTATACAACACGATTGACAGTGTTATCGTCGGTCAATTCGTCGGAAAAGAAGCTCTCGCCGCAGTAGGAGGTTCTTCTGCTCAGATCGTTGCTTTTGTAGTCGGATTTTTTACCGGGCTTTCTTCCGGGGCATCCGTAACGATTGCACAATTTTTCGGTGCGAAAGACTCCCGCTCTGCAAATAAAGGTCTTCACACAGCTTACGCGATCGCCGCTTTCGGAGGTTTGATCCTTACCGTATCAGGAATAATTCTGACTCCGTTTCTTTTAGAGATGATGAATACGCCTGCCGATATTGTAGCAGATTCCGCCGTTTACTTAAGGATCTACTTTGCCGGAATCATTTTCGTCCTCATTTACAACATGGGATCGGCAATACTGCGCGCCACCGGAGATTCCAAACGTCCGCTCTATTATTTGATCGTCTGCTGCATCATCAACATCGTGCTTGACGTTTTATTCGTTATCGTATTCCATATGGGTGTTATGGGAGTTGCCGTTGCCACCCTCATCGCACAGGCTGTAAGCGCCGTACTTGTCACTTTAAAACTGATGCGCTCTGAAGGCATATTAAAACTTTCCGTCAAACAGATCCGTTTCCACGGTTCGATTTTGAAAATGCAGTTAAAACTCGGACTGCCGACCGGATTTGAAGCGATCCTGTTCTCTATTACAAATATTGCCATTCAATCTGCTGTCAACACTTTCGGCACGGACACAACCGCCGCATGGTCAGCCTACGGAAAACTGGACGCAATTTTTTGGATGGTCAGCACTGCGTTCGGAATTGCGATCACAACATTCGTAGGGCAAAACTACGGCGCCGGAAAAATGGATCGCGTACGCAAAAGTACCCGCGTATGCCTTCTTATGGATTTTATTGTTTCCGCCGTACTTGTTGTCTTTCTGATCGCCGCACGATTCCTTTTATTCCGGTTATTTACAAACGACAGTCATGTAATTGAAATCGGATGCGACATGCTCGTTCTGATCACGCCATGGTACATTGTATATGTCTTTATCGAAGTTATCGCCGGAGCGCTGCGCGGAGTCGGAAACGTCGTCGTTCCGGTAGCCATTACTCTGCTTGGCGTCTGCGTCCTTCGCATCGCATGGCTTGCCGCCATGCTGAAAATCTCACCGACGATATCGGCGATTATTTTAAGCTATCCGGTAACATGGGTTATCACAGCGCTTGCATTTATCATCTACTATATATACATAACCCATAAAACTATCGCCGGAAGTTCTAAAAAGCATGTTCCAAAATTGTAAGCAGCCGATAAAATCTTAGATAGACCCGGACTTGGACTATCTGCGCTGCGAGAGTAAAAAAGCAAAAAATTACCCGAATCATCATAAAGTAATATACTCACATAAGAAACGGGTGATTTTTTGCTTTTCTGCATTCTTCTGCATAATAATCAAAATTATGTTGTCTTTTTCGGAAATTTCAAACAGGCTTTAAACTGATCGCAGTCGATCAATATATCAAATTCTCCCCCGAGCGCTTTGGCATAAGTACTTACGATCGCCAGTCCAAGTCCGTTTCCGTCTCCGGTTCTTGCCTTATCTCCTCTTGCAAACCTTTCGATAATATCTTCTTTTGTAAAATCCATCGGATATCCCGATGTGTTTGTTACTTCCAGCCATACTTCCTCTTTTCCTTCCGACTGCAAAAGCTTCGTTTTCACAAAGACACGCGTTCCCTTTGCAGAATATTTCAACGCATTTTCAATCAGATTCTGGCAGATTCTGTAAAAATAAGAATTGTCCGATATAAGCTGTGTATCTTCTTTTGTCAGATCGGTAACAAATTCCAAATGACTTTCTTTTATCCTGTCATCCATATCCGCAAAGATCTGTTCGATCATCCGATTTACCTCGAACGGCTCCGGATGCAGCTCTACATTTCCGCTGCTTGCTTTTGCAAGATTAAATAAACTGTTGATCATTTCTTTTAGTTTCTCTGCCCGCTCTGAAATCACATCCACATAATCGCGGACAATATCGCTTAATTCTTCCCTCTTGATCAGTTCAATATAGCCGACCATCGACGTAAGCGGCGTTTTCAGATCATGGGAAACATTTGTAATAAGATCTACTCTGAGCTGATGCTGCGCGATACTTTTTCAAGACTCTTTCGCTCGATCTCTAGCGCTTCTTTGATCCTGTTTTGATTTATCTTTTCAAAATTACACATGATCATGTCTAACTGTTTCTTTTTAAAGTGATTCATCACCGCTCCGGCAAGCACAAACTGAACGAGCGCCGATAAAATCATGACATAACCCGATGCATAATTGTATTGCCATCCTGTTCCTATATACATTCCGCCGTTCATTAAGTACGACATATACCACAAAGCGATCAAAAGAGCTGTTCCGCCTATCCACTGCAGTCTGCGATTCCTGATTTTCCACCTGTTCTGCCATTTCACATACGCATCCTTTTCTCCCGGATCCCATTCACGGAATTTCCTCATAATGAGAAATGCGGTCAGTATCATCTGCCCTGCTCCAAATAAAGCATTTCCCAATATCCCGAAAAACAATGATTCTCCGGTCGGATGGTACGTACGGTACACTACAACACTATACCAGAATGCGATTCCAAACCCTGCCAGCACAAAACAAAATAGTTTCACTGCAATCCCTGTACTGCTAAGCCAGCATTTCTCTAAAAAACTTTTCGCCTTTGACTTAATATTTTTCCATTTTGTATCCAATACCCCACACCACCTTTACATATCTTGGTTTCTTTGCATCAATCTCAATTTTCTCCCGAATGTGTCTGATATGAACCATTACCGTGTTTTCCACTGTATAGTTTGCCGATTCCTGCCAGACATTTTCATAAATCTGCTCCGAAGAAAACACCTGCCCCGGATGTTCCATCAAAAGTTCTAAAATTTTATACTCCGTACCGTCAGCCTCACTTCCTCCCCTTCCACAAGTACGATCCGCTGTTTTTTGTCAAGTTACAAGGCCTCCGTTTATGATCTGATCATCATTTTCCTTCGGAAGCTCGCCTCCCCACGCCCTGTATCTCCTCAAATGCGCTTTCACGCGAGCCATCAACTCCGCCGGATTATAGGCTTTTCCACATAATCGTCCGCACCAAGCACAAGTCCCGATACCTTATCACTTTCCTCCGTCTTTGCCGAAAGAATAATAACCGGAATCCTGTATTTCTCCCGAAGCTTCATAAGAGCAGACAAGCCATTTAACCGTGGCATCATAACATCAAGCAGAATTAAATCTACCGGATTCTGCTCAAGCAAGTTTAACGCTTCCATTCCATCATACGCCGGAATCACCCGGTATCCTTCGTATTTTAAAAGTTCACTGATCGAATATACAATTTCTTTGTTGTCATCAACAACCATGACAACCTCTCCCATATTCATTTCCTCTGCCATCATTCTCTCCTCTCGTTTTCCTTTATCTGATATAAACAGTACACTTCCACTGTTAAAAAAAACTCGATGTAATTCTTAAATTTTTCTTATAAAAGGCCGTCGGGAATTTCCTTTCATACATTTCCTTTCCAAGCAGTGGATCGCCGGTATAATCCGCCACTTTTTGTGGCGGCAAGCCGGGCAATCGGCTTGGATTGCACAACGTGCAATCATTATACCACAAACGATAACAGGCGATCCGGAAATTTCTTTATTTCCGAACCGCCTGTCATCTTACACATGTGAATTTTATTTTATTCCGCCGCAATCTGCTTTACCTTACCGAGTCCCTTTGCCACGGCAGGAATGCAAATGATCACGAGCGTAATCGCCGCTTCCGCCAAAAGAAAGCTATAATTATATGCAATCGGATAGATCGCTGTCAATGATTTCGGGAAGTTATCGGGCATGTAATCCATCCAATACAAATATCCCCCAAGTGCGTGAAACGCACCTCTTGCCAAAACTGCCGCGATATAACCTTTAAGCAGTCCGTGCTTCTTTTTGCAAAAATCCTGCCACACCAAGAGCTGCAAATGCCAGAATATAATCACAGCACACTTGGAAAAAAGAAAGTACATACGGTTCCTGTATAAACTGCAGGATTCCATAAGCAAGACCTACCAAAACTCCTGTTCCGACACCGTACCAGTTGCCACAAGTACAATAAACAGCATGCTGCATAATGTCACACTGCCTCCCCATGGCATCTGAAAAATCTTTACATAAGACGTAACAAACGCCAGGGCCATTGCAGCCGCACAAAATACTAGCTGCTTTGTCGTCATTTTTTGACGCTTAGATCTCTTTCCCGCGAAAAATACTGCCGCCAGAAAAAGTACGATCCCGACGGATATCGTGACAACATATCCCGCAGTTGTCAGCCCGCCTTCTGCATTTACAAGTAAATCAAACATAAAAAAACCTCCTGTTCTCAGATTGAAAACAAAAGGTATAAACACTCATAACATAATCCCTACGTTGGCATTATCCAAATCAGGTTATGGGTCGAAGTTCCCAACTTCCTCTCAGCCTGTAACACAAGCTCCCCTTGTCATCAATCTATATGTAATTTTTTAGTAACAGTTTAGCCATACAGTGTGTGTGAAGCACAAAACATGCCTGCATGTTTTTGCAAGCGGACATCTGTATGTGCTAAGCGCCTATTTATGAGTAAAACAGTGGCGTCAGCCACAATAAGCACGCAGTGCGGTTTTACGAATGGCGTGGGATAAACTGTTACATCTTTGACCGTATCCATAATAACCTCTTTGACAAAAAATGTCAAGAAATTTGAACAATCATCTGTCCGGCCTTTTATATGGGCATCGCTGTGCCCCCATCAGTCCTTCTCCGCTATTTCTTTTAACTGTCGATACACATAAGATACCGGGAGTCCGACCACGTTATAATAATCTCCGTCGATCCGTTCGATATAAGCTGCAAACTGCCCCTGTATACCATACGCTCCGGCTTTGTCAAGAGGTTCTCCTGTTGCGGCATATTCCCGAATCTCTTCGTCACTCATAGGATTGACAAAAACTTCCGTTTCAACTGCATGAACAACCGACTTTCTTTTTCCCTCATCGTCATAATCCAAAATTGCCACGCCTGTATACACTTTGTGACTTCTTCCCTGCAGACTTCGGATCATACGGACGGCATCTGCCTCATCTTTCGGTTTCCCTAAAATACTTCCGTCTGACACAACGATCGTATCCGCTCCGATCACAATCGTATCCAACAGTACATTATTTTTCTTATCAAAACTTATCTGCTTCACCTGCTCTTGTTTTTCCCGTAAATCATCCGCAACATTTTCCGCCTTTGAAAGCGCAAGCTCTTTTACAATCTCTTCGGGGATCAGACTATGATAAACTTCTTCTTTGTCACTGACTCTTACTTCAAATGAAATTCCGATCTGCTCAAGGAGCTCCCGCCTTCTCGGGGAAGCCGACCCAAGAATAATTCTTTTCTTTGTCTGCATTTTCACTTCTCTGCTTTCTTCTATTTATTTTATTTACTCCAAGTATACAACAACCAATGTATATGTGTACACAAAGAATGTCACCCTTTGTTAAAAAACAATACTTTACATAAATTATTCATTGAGCAGTCCTGGCTTTTTTAATACGTTGCAGCTTATTTTTTATACGAAGAATTGCCGCTCGGATCAAAAACAAATCACACCACAAATGAACATATAGACGGTATGTCGGATATCTCACAGAAATATGTTTCTCACCACGATAAAATTCGGTCACGACACCAAGTATCCACTCCTCCGGCACATTCTCTTTCCACCAGCGATTGTCCCCACAGATGATATATCCTTCCTTTTTCACATGCAGGATACGATGCAGCACATATTTTCCGTCCGGTCGCCGATAAAGCGGAAGATCGTATCGCTTTAATCTTCCATGAACCGGTTCTATAATAATTGTATCCCTTCGATTACGCAACATCGGTTCCATGCTGTCTCCGACGGTTGTAGAGACACAGGTTTTCCCCGATCGAAGTTCTTCTTCTAAAGATGTATTGCGCATAACGTCTCCTCTATAAAATCTATCTTTCACTACAGATAATTTTATAAAAACATCCTTGACAGATCTTTATAATCTGCCAAGGATGTTTTTCATCTAATGAAAATAACTTTAGTTATGGAGTTTCTGGCCCCCACTCATCAGTATCCTCGCCGCCTCCAATATTTCCTTCAGTACCGCCATCATTAACAAAAGATGTTGTAATAATATCCTCTGTTCCAAATCTTACAACTTCTAATTCCGGCTCTAAAAATGTTTTTCTCACTTCTATTCCTCCTGCCTTCTCTTCTTATCGAATTGTATATTGCGCCATGTCGCTATATACAGTATGTTGCTCACCACTATTGTCCTGATATGTTACATATCCTCTTGCATACCAAGTTGTTGTTCTGCTCGTTTTTAAATACTGTGTGAAGTTTGCCAAATATAAATCTGTATTTACACCATATTTTTTCAAACGGGTAGTTGCTGTTGTATCTAATGTCAATTCTTGTTGTACTTCCTGAATTGCTGCATAGCCTGTACTATCAGTTGCCACAACACCGGCTTTTATAACTTTATAATCTGCATCTGTCGGAACAGAATATTTTGACAAAAACTTCACTCTTCCATTTGCATAGGACACATCGCACAAAACCGAAACTTCTTTTTGAATTTCTTCTGCTTCTTCAACATAAACAGATGTCACAGCTATGTCTTTATATACTGTAAATGTATAAGATTCATTGTAACAGATCGGTTTTTCATTCACAGTCCAGTGTGAAAACTTCTTTCCTTCAGGAGCCTGTGCTGCTACAACTCTTACCTGATCTCCGACTTCACAATATTTTGTTTCTGTGTTTCCGTTGTTATTGATCGTAACAACCGCCTTTAACTGCAATCCTTCGATCGACGTCTTCAAAGATTCAACAATCAATTTCACCTCTTCTACTGAAAGAGCTGTATTGTCTTTCGCTGCTTTTGCATCTGCAAGATCGTCTTCAAGCGCTTTTCTCGTTGCTTCCGTATATTTCTCCGCAAAATTTTCTTCCTTCATCCTGCTTTCTGCCGCAGCAATCGCTTCTTCTAACGCCGTATCGTCGCGGGTAACCGTAACAATACACTGTGCCGTTATATTAGGATAATTCACAGAACTTACTTTAATTGTTGCATTTCCCGCTTTATGAGCTGTGACAACTCCGCCGTCAACAGTAGCGACTTCCTCATTATCAGATTCCCATAAAACTTCTTGATCTGTCGCGTCTTCCGGGGTGATCGCTGCCTGCAGCGTCGCCGTCTTCTGCTCTTCCGTTCCTCCGACTTTCAAAGCCAATGCATCCTGATCTAATGTTATTCCCGTAACTGCGATTTCTACAGTTTCATATAATTTTGCATTTGCCCAACACGTATGCAGTTTCCCGCCATTTCCGTTGTTCCATGCGCTTGCAGGGCACTCTAGCTTCATATGAGTCGTTCCTTCCGGTAATTTCACACGAATACTTCGCAATCCACCGTTTGCCGAAAGATCTTCTGCATAATACTGCTGTGTATAATTACTTCCGTCTGTACTTGTAGAAACTTTAAATTTCGCTTTCACATTTGCAAAAACACCGCCGTCTGACGCAATCTGATGATTCTCGACACCGATGTCGGCAGAAAACATCTTGTAGCCTGTCACATCATATACAATCGAAGACGGCTCATGTGCACCTATGCCTTTTGTATATGTATTTATTGTAGACGTATCTTTCTTGATTGCTATCAACCTGTTTCCATCCGGACACAGATCTTTCTTAACTCCACCCCATGCAGTATTTCCGGACAAGTGCGTTAAATCCGACACATAAACTCCTGTTCCCAATTCATCCTGAAATTCCATTTTGAACTGTTCCAACTGTTGGAAAACAGCCTCAAGTTCTTCTTTTGTCGTGCTTTCCTGCGCTAACTTTGCTTCTGCCTCTGCCTTAATCGGATCAAATTTTGCTCTGGAATATACTTTACCCGAATCTGCGTTTCCGCTAAGCACGTTCAACTCCATCTGTGATTCCATCTGTGCAAGTTTTTCTCGTATTCTGATTTTTTAAAGCTTCTGTTTCCGCATCTTTTTTTACCGGAGTCAATATACTGATTTCTGCCGCCGATATATGCTGATTGGGAGCGCTTCCATCCGTATGAATGACAGTAAGTTTTACTTTTTTGACATTCTCAACTTCTGCATCAAATACAAATTCCTTTTCGGATTTATTCTCTGCCGACCAATTAGCTCCCGGGTTGTTATAACTAATATGTAAGTTATTTCCTACATTTTCCCAATTTTCAGTTCCGTCTTTCTGAACCGAAACACTAAATTCTGTCACTGTTCCGTTTCCAAACGCGTCCTGCCTCGGAAGATAAGTAATCCCCTGGATGCTCTGCGCGTTCTGAAGTTCTACTGTTATCGTATTGTTGCCTGTCAGAGCGCCGTCTTCCCTGTTCGGCTGATTATCTCCGCTATAACACGAATGATAATAAGACGTAATCACTCCGTCTGTCGCATTGACTGCATGTCCCGTTCCGGGCGATGCCGCGCCTTCACCTGTACTTGATTCATTATCCGCCTCCGTATCCGCTGTTGTCGTCAGCTCTGTATAAGGCACTTTCTTATACCCCGATTCACTGACTTCTTCATTCCATACCCAATCAGCGCTTGCCTGTACGTTCACCGGAAATGCGCTTCCTGTAATAACCATCGCTCCAGCGCATAATAAAGCGAATGTCTGTTTCATTTTCATAATCTTATCCACCTCTTCCTTTTTTCTATACTTGCAATCCATAATTCAACGGTCTGCAGAAATATTCATATATTGCTTTTCTTCCCTCACCTCCCGGTTCCCTTATAATTATCGAAATCTCTGTTTCGACTCGAATGATAAATGATGTTATATCTTTATAATTTTACCCCCCCCCTGTATTTTTCTGTCAATATGTTTTGTGTATTTTTTTCTAATATTTCTTTTATATCTTAATTTTTTTGTGCATTTTTACTCTATTTTGCCAATATTTACATTTTCAGATTCCCCACCATTCTTCCTTCCCACAGATTTTTATATCAATTTTTCTAATAGCAAAACAGATAATATATTATTGTTTCTCATTTACAGATATGCTATGATAATTCCACTCACAGAAATTCTTTCTGTGAAAAATACCGGCAGCTTCACCGGTCTGAGGAATTCCCTCAAAATTACCCGATACAATACAACAACAGTTTTTGCATGGATAGTCTTGTAGAACAGCTCTTTTTTTCGTATACTGATTCTAAATAAAAGAAACTCGTTTTTCTAAAATCCTTTTAAAAATCACGAGCAAAAGGCGTTTCAGAAAAGAGTTTTCTTGTTCTATAGGACTCATTCATGCACATGAAAGGAGAGCCTATGACAGGAAAAGAAAACAGAGAAATTAAAAACAGTGTCTTTGTAGATCTGTTCTATGAGGACGAATCAGCAGAAGCGAACGAGATCGCGCTTTTTAATGCAATCCATGATGAGCCGTTGCCGGAAGGAACGAAGATTCGGAAATTCCGTGTAGACAATACGATCTATATGAATTTTCAAAACGATATTTCTTTTGACGCAGGAGGAAAAGTGATCGTATTCGGCGAGCATCAGTCTGCGGTCAATGAAAACATGCCCCTTCGGAGTCTGCTGTACATCGGACGTGCTTATGAAAGGCTTGTACCGCCGAGAAGCCGGTATAAAAAGAAAATCGTTTCCCTTCCGACACCGGAATTTTACACATTCTATAACGGAAAAGAAAAGTGGGAAAAGGAAAAAAGAACTGCGCCTGTCAGATGCCTATATCGTAAAAGACGGTGAGCCGAGTCTGGAGTTGAAAGTGAAAGTTATCAATATCCGGCCGAAGAACATCATGAAA